>ERZ807291.908-NODE-908-length-49312-cov-6.567696_pt1 | contig 49312 bp, 47 predicted proteins | sample MGYA00521257_ERZ807291 | MGnify/ENA primary metagenome ERZ807291 (study PRJEB31413, sample SAMN03169783) | marine metagenome | biome: Marine; feature: Water; material: Subsurface seawater | place: North Sea | collected 2011-04-28 | depth 1 m m ... | reverse complement strand
TCTGATTCAGTTACTGCATGGCCATTTTCTGGATGATGTTCGTGTCGATTAACCCCACGTATCAACAGTGGCTTACCGTTTACACATAACTGCCCGTCGGTAATTTCGACCTTTCTAAAGCCAACGTCGTACCCTTCTACATCCACAGTATTGCCTTGCTCATCCTGCAGACTCACCACACAACGATAAAGGTTAGGGGTCTCAGCGGTCCACTTTCGAGGATTCTCAATCGAAATATTTTGGAAAACCACATCATCCCAACCGCCTTTCTCATCAATTCGTTTGTTATTGACACTTTGCGTTTGGGGTTCACTGATGGCGGTGGCACCATCAAATACTTGCACCCTAACCTTGTAATTGTTGGGTGCCTGAATGGTCGTTTTAATGGCCAGCGTGGCATCGCGATAACAGGCGTCTAAATTAGGCGTAATAAATACGTCGCGAATTTGCTGTTGCGGCTTGGTGAGTAGTATCACATCGCGAAATATACCGCTTAACCACCACATATCCTGATCTTCAAGATAGCTGCCATCACTCCAACGTATTACCATCACTGCTATTCTGTTTTTACCTGCCACTAAAGAAGGTTGTAAATCAAACTCGCTGGGTAAACGACTGTCTTGTGAATATCCCACCCACTGGCCGTTACACCATAAGTGAAAGGCTGAGTTGACACCTTCAAAAATAATATGATTACGCAGTACTAATTGCTCTTGGGTCACTTCGAATTCAGTTCGGTAACAACCGGTTGGATTATCACTGGGAACAAAAGGTGGATTGACCGCAAAAGGATATTTTACGTTGCAATAAATGGGTTTATCAACGCCCTGAAGTTGCCAATTTGAAGGAACGATGATGGTTTGCCAACTTTCTTTAGTGTGTTCATTAAGAAAAGAGTCATCAACTGCTTCTGGTTTGTCAAATAGCCTAAATTCCCAATTACCGTTTAATAATTGCCTCTGTGGGTGTTGTTTTTGACGAGCATCAGCAAGGTTTTTGTAACCATTAAGTGGGCTATGCCCTGGCACTGTATTTATTTGCGTAGTGAGTGGCGTTTCCCAATCGCGGCGTAAAATAATGTGATCTAATGACGTCATGGTATTTCTCGTAGGCATATCAATGCATATTATGTGTATTGCTGATGCTACACAATATAGCTAAAACGTACTCTTTATATTATGCTTTAAACTATCAAAAACTTATCCAAAGCTATCATTTAACCCATGAAAAATCATATCAAAGATATGCTAGACATCGGTCCAAATTGTTCTGAACGCTTCATAGATGCTGATGTATTAGCCGAAATGAAAAATCTGGACATCACGTTAGCTGGATGTTCTAACTTATCAGGTCAATATTGCGTAGCGCGCACCGCACCTCTTGAACATACGTTGTTTTATACCCTTAGAGGACAAGGTAAGTTAACCACTGTAGACAAAGAATACCCACTCGTTGCAAATACTCTGGCTATCTTGCCAACCAAACAGAGTTTTGAGGTAAGCATTGCTTCACGGCAATGGGATGTTGTTTGGCTAAACCTCGCCAATACAAAACGTTGGCAACACCTTGCCTTGGAAAAAGCCTTTATAATTGAGGATCAAAAACTTGAACCATTACATCTTGCTATGGAGCTTTTGTATAGTGAGCCAGATGCGACTTTACGGGAAGGTGTCATACCAATACTAAGCTATTATCTCAGTGCTACTTTGCGTGGTGACAATCAAAATAAAACAAATAATCGACTGCATAACTTATTTCAAGACATTGAAAAGCGTCTCCAGTATGACTGGACGATAGAAGCTATGTGTAACCAATTACACTATTCTCCTCCCCACTTGCATCGCCTGTGCCAAGCTCAATTTGGCAAAAGTCCCATACAAAAACTCATTCATTTGCGAATAGAGCGCGCCAAAAGTTTATTACTCAATACCCGCTGGCCGGTCCAACATATCGCTACTTATGTTGGGTACACAAATATTTTTAATTTTTCAAAAAGTTTTAAAAAATTAGCAGGTGTGTCACCCAGTAAATTTAGACGCGGTCAAAATTAGAGCTAAATCAACACACTCTAAATCAACACACTAAGTGTGTAACAACGAATTGGCTATTCTCCCACCCACAGTACCTTCACTTACACCTGCAGATAATCATAATCGAAATGTAATTAAGATTAGGGATGTCAGCTGTTGAAAGGTCAAACCGCGTTCAGCAAATTTCGGTCTACAGGGCAAATGAGGGATATTATCAGTGCTACTTTTAGGTGAACGTAAGTGCATTAAATGTTGAAGCAAAGATGCTGTCACTTTAGCGCAATAGTATTTGTTGGCTGTGCAGCAATAGTTAGTCTTGGCCAAGATTAACAGGAGAAAGGACTGTCCTCAAAGCCTTCAATAACCCTATCATCTGCTACATTGAGTCCCTTTAAGCGAACCGAAAATACCCCCTACGGCTATTTCATCATGATAGGTAAATCATCCCAGTAGGTAGCACGCCTGCAGATTCAGCAACATCTTTCATAGTCGTTTTTGTTCTCATTTTTTTCCAGTAACATTTCATGTCCAGTCACCAGTACTCAACCCAAATATTAAGATTGAGATTGAGATTAAGTTTAAGTTTAACTCATACAATTTCAGTGACTTATATAGACTTTCATTCCTTGTTTTTATGGACAAAAATAAGCGGTGGATTGATTGAACAGACACCTTGTCTGATGTTTATTTTGCAAAAGATGTTGTAGAGTGAACCGATTTAAATTCAGATTTATTTAAAATGACAGCGCTGTTACTTACTTTAGTTGAACATCACTTACGCTGTCATTTATCTATCATAAGTTTAACGTAGTGCTAAAAATGGGGGTTATTTTTGACTTATGCAACAGACGTTTATCTGGGTATAGATGGCGGTGGCAAAAAATGCAAAGCGCGCTTAGAAGATGTACAGGGAAATCTTTTGGCAGAAGCTATCGCTGGTCCAGCTAATGCCGCACGTAATCTAACAGGTTCAGTCAAGGCTGTACTTGAAGCCAGTGAAAAAGCCATCGCCAAAGCAAATATTAAAGGATTAACGCTAAACCAGATCCATGCAGGTATTGGCTTGGCAGGTATTAATATTCCTCAAGTTAAACAAGCCTTTCTAAAACAGTCCCTGCCCTTTGCTAGCTGGCATATAACCACTGATTTACACATTGCTTGTCTCGGTGCCCATTTAGGTCAAGACGGTGCCATTGTAATAGTCGGAACTGGGTCATCTGGCGTCGCCATTCATAATGATCAACAGTTTGAAATGGGAGGTCATGGTTTTGTAGTCGGCGACAAAGGCAGTGGCGCTTGGCTGGGCAAAATGGCGATCAGTCATTGCCTTGAAACACTAGACGGTATTACCCCTAACAACCTACTCAGCAAACAAGTAATCAACCTACTTGATTGTGACAGTGCATACGACCTAGTCAATTTAACCTTAGAAGCAAAACCGGTACTGTTCGCCTCAGTTGCACCACTTATATTCCAGTTAGCGGCAAATCAGCAAGAAGATGCATTATTACTGGTTAATCAGGCTGCCACTTATATCAACAAAATTTGCCACCGATTATTAAGCGGTAACCTACATCGCTTGTCTTTGATTGGCGGCATTACGCAACCTTTGACGCCTTATTTGGATAGCCAACTACAGGCTATTATTCGTCCCGCCCAAGCGACGCCAGAGCAAGGGGCAATTCTATATTCCAAAATAAAGTTAGCTGGTAGTGTTTTATTATGAACATTACATGATTGCGCAAGAAGTGTTAAAAATAGGGGATATGATGACACACAAAATAAGGCGACAACCTAATAAATCATAGACTTTTAAAACAATCATCAACACATTATAGAGGCACAGATGCAGCGTTTTTTTGCAAAAAAATTATGTGATGGAAACACCATTAAACACAATCAAATGATGACTGTTGATGATGGCAAAATACACTCAATTGAATCTGCGCAGTTTCCAGGTGACGCTATTCAGTTGTCTGGATTAGTCGCACCCGGTTTGATTGATGTTCAAGTCAATGGTGGTGGCGGAGTATTATTTAATAATCAGCCAAACCTCGACACTTTGATCACAATGAGCCGTGCCCATCAACAATATGGCAGTACTGCCATATTGCCTACGCTTATCACCGATGACTTAGTGACGATGCAATTGGCAGCTGATGCAGTGGCGTCTGCCATCGCTCAAAATGTAAAAGGCATAATAGGTATTCATTTTGAAGGGCCTCATTTAAGTCAGCCTAAAAAAGGGATTCACCCGACTCAACATATTCGACAAATTAGCCCTGAAGAGATGGCACTGTTCACACGAAAAGATCTTGGCGTGGTCTGTGTAACCTTAGCCCCTGAGAATGTACCTGTCGAAATAATACAGGAGTTAGTACAAGCTAATGTAAAAGTCTGTTTAGGTCACTCTAATGCAAGTGACACCCAAACGTTTGCAGCACTGCAAGCGGGTGCACAAGGTTTCACCCATTTATTCAATGCCATGTCGCCTTTGCAAAGTAGAGAAGCGGGCATGGTGGGAGCGGCATTATTCGACGCATCCAGCTATTGTGGGTTGATTGTTGATCATGAGCATGTGGATATGACCAGTTGCAAATTGGCGATTAAATGTAAAACCCCCAGCCGTATCATGCTGGTTACTGATGCTATGTCACACGTAGGAAGCGAGCAGATTGAATTACAATTTGCAGGCATGCAAATTAGTCGAAAAGATAATAAATTAACCATTGAAGGCGGCAGATTAGCTGGCTCAGCACTTGATATGGCCAGTGCCGTTCGTAACTGCATAGTAGATCTACAGTGCACTATTCAAGAAGCCATAAATATGGCTTCAAGTACTCCAGCTACATTCCTAGGCTTGCAGCAACAAAAGGGCTATTTGGCTCCAGGGTGCGATGCAGACTGGGTGGTATTCACCGACCAGTATTATGTCAATGCGACTTATATAGCTGGCGAGCAAGTATCCGCTCAAACCATACCCAACATTCAAAACAATTAGAAGGTGACCATGCAAACTATTAATACCCAGCAACCTAACCCAAGTGCACTTCTACCTATGTTGATTATAGGTATGTTGTTCTTCGTGTTTGGTTTTGTCACCTGGCTTAACGGCGCCCTTATCCCATTTTTACAAATAGTCTGTGATTTAACTGAGTCACAAGCGTTACTCGTCGCCTTTTCCTTTTATATTGCCTATGTTGTTATGGCTCTGCCTATGTCTTGGGTGTTAGACAAAGTAGGTTACAAACATGCCATGTGTTTAGGCTTAGTAGGCATAGCCTTAGGATGTTTATTGTTTATCCCAGCGGCATACTCTCAAGAATTTGTCGTGTTTCTTTTTGCTCAGTTTATTGTGGGTACAGGACTCACTATTCTGCAAACCGCATCCAACCCATATATTGTAAAAATTGGTCCACAGGAAACCGCAGCCGTGCGTATCTCTATAATGGGTTTATTGAATAAATTTGCCGGTTTTCTTGCGCCAATAGTTTTTACCGCATTAGTGCTAGGTGAATTTACAGGTGTAAGCGCTCAATCAGTAGCGTTATTATCAGAAGCAGATAGAGTTATCCAAATTACCGCTTTGTCCAATGGATTAGTCTTGCCTTATACCTATATGGCTATGGCTTTATTAGCATTAGCTATTTTATTGAAATTTTCTTCACTACCCGATTTAGTCTTTAAAAAGCCAGAATTCGCTGGGGCAGAAACAGACAGCTTAAAGGCCTATCCACAATTAATACTAGGCGTAGTAGTGTTATTTTTATATGTAGGCGTCGAGGTAATAGCAGCAGATACGATTGGCTTGTTTGGTTCGCATTTAGGTGTAGCCAATGCCACGTCTCTCACCTCTTATACTATGGCCTTTATGGTGCTAGGCTATTTAATAGGTTTAATGCTGATCCCACGTTTTATGGATCAGGCTCAGGCATTAGCAGGCTCTGCCATTTTAGGTTTAGTATTGAGTCTGGCTGTGGTTTTTGCCGATGTGCAATCCACATCAATCTCCGTATTCTTATGGGGATGGATGGGTATAGCTGAACTACCCAACGCCATTACCCTTATTGCAATATTGGGTTTGGCGAATGCTATGGTATGGCCTGCGGTTTGGCCTCTAGCCTTAAAGGGTTTAGATAGCTTAACCGCTCGTGGTTCAGCATGGTTGATTATGGGCATATCTGGCGGCGCTGTTTTACCACTTTGTTATGGTTTCTTGGCTGACCATTTTGATAACCAGTCTGCCTACTGGATGATGCTCCCTTGTTACAGTTTCATCTTATTTTATGCCCTCAAGGGACATAAAATCAGGCAATGGTCTTAATACTTTTTGCAAATAATTGAGCCTAAGGTGAATGACTTTAGGCGTGTTCATCGTATAATTATGAATGTATGACAATACAATCAATCACCCCTTTAACTGGAAGTATTCATGACTAAAATGCTCTATCCCGTGCCAGAACACGCCAAGCAAGATTCTTTCTTAAGTCCCGAAAAATACCAAACCATGTATCGTCAATCGATTGAGTCTCCCGATGAGTTTTGGCAGCAGCAATCGACTATTGTGGACTGGTATAAGGCCCCCACTATCATCAAAAATACCCATTTTGATAAAGACGATCTGCGGATTAAATGGTTTGAAGACGGCCAGTTAAATGTCAGCTACAACTGTATCGATAGACATTTAGTCAAACAGGCACAACAAACCGCTATTATTTGGGAAGGCGACGCTCCTGACATTAGCCAAGATATCAGCTATCAACAATTACATGATGAGGTGTGCCGCTTAGCCAATGGCTTAAAAAAGCTAGGGGTCACTAAAGGGGATCGTGTAGCTATCTATATGCCGATGGTGCCCGAAGCAGCTTATGCGATGTTGGCTTGTACTAGAATTGGGGCGGTTCACTCTATAGTCTTCGCTGGTTTTTCACCTAATGCCATAGCTGACCGTATCAACGACTGCGATGCAAAAGTAGTGATCACCGCAGACGAAGGGCGTCGTGGTGGCAAAACTATTCCCTTAAAAGTCAATGTAGATGAAGCCCTAAAAGATAACCGTTGTCCAAGTATTAAACACAGCATAGTGTTTCAAAATACCCGTGGTGAGGTAGCATTTAATCCACAAGACCAGTGGTGGCATGAATTGGTTGCAGATTGTGCATCAGAGTGTATCCCTACTGTCATGGATGCTGAAGACCCATTATTTATTCTCTACACCTCTGGCTCTACAGGCACTCCCAAGGGTGTGGTGCATACCACCGGGGGATATCTAGTATATGCAGCGCTGACTCACAAGTACGTTTTCGACTACCATCCCGGCGAAATATACTGGTGTGCAGCAGATGTAGGCTGGATCACTGGCCACAGTTATATGGTATATGGACCATTAGCCAATGGTGCCACTACATTATTATTTGAAGGGGTGCCCACTTACCCTGATGTTAGACGAATTTGCCAAATAGTAGACAAACATCAGGTCAATGTTCTTTACACAGCGCCTACCGCAATTCGGGCATTAATGGCTCACGGAGATTATCCCGCCCAAGGTACCCACTGTAATTCACTGCGTCTATTAGGCTCAGTAGGCGAACCGATCAATCCCCAGGCTTGGCAGTGGTACTATGAAACCATAGGCAAAAGTCGCTGCCCCATTGTGGACACTTGGTGGCAGACCGAAACCGGTGGCATCATGATCACCCCGTTACCTGGAGTCACCGCTTTAAAACCTGGCGCCGCCAGCATGCCATTTTTTGGGATCCAACCTGCCATAGTCGACAAACACGGCCAAGAGTTATTATTAGCTGCTGAAGGTAACTTGGTGATCCGCGATAGTTGGCCAGGCCAGGCTAGAACAGTTTATGGTGACCATGCACGTTTTATCCAAACCTACTTTAGTACCTATGAAAATCAATATTTCACAGGCGATGGCTGTCGCAGAGATGACGATGGGTACTATTGGATCACCGGTCGAGTGGATGATGTCCTTAACGTGTCAGGCCATCGTTTAGGCACGGCCGAGATAGAAAGTGCGCTTGTATCTCACCCTGCGGTGGCTGAGGCTGCTGTTGTGGGTTACGCTCACGACATAAAAGGCCAAGGCATTTATGTTTTTGTTAGCCCTGTTGCAGGACAAAGCGTTAATGATGAACTCACTAACGAACTTAAAAAGTGGGTACGTAAAGAGTTAAGCCCTATTGCTACCCCTGATATTATTCAATGGACACGAGATCTGCCTAAAACCCGCTCGGGTAAAATCATGCGCAGAATATTACGTAAAATTGCCGCCAATGAATATGAGCAGCTAGGCGATATCTCGACCTTGGCCGATCCGAGTATGGTTGAAAGTTTGATAGCCAACAGGTTGAATCGCTAAGATCATTAAACTACCGGTCGAGGCGCTTCGACCGGTAGCTTAATGAGGCCAAGTCAAATGTATAGCGCCCTCACCTTCAGTGTTATTAATGCGATATTAAAATCTCTGACGCTTTTAATATTTTTTGACTCTGACAATTTTAGGCTGATTGGCTTCATATAATACAAAGGTATAGCCACTTCGCCCAAGAATATTCTAATCCATAACAATACTGAGGCGATATTCGTGTCTGATAAAAAAGTCATATTTGAATTTGAAAAACAGAACAAAAATAGTATTCGATACAAAGAAGTACCAGAAGATGGCATGCCACCGGTCATAGGCAGTATCTATGTCCAAAAATGGTTTGCTGGCAATAGTAAAAATATTGAAATCACTATTAGCAAAAAGGATTAAAACTTGGTAACTCCGACCTTAATGGGCTCTGTGATTATTTACTGGGAAGGTTAATCAATAATTACTCTGCTAGCAGCAATGTATTCACTCCACGTTTTGGTGTTTTGGAGAGTGTTTGAATTAATCTAAAGGGTACGTCTTGTGCTGTGATTATTTGAGAAATGTCGTCCAGCATAGTCATCCATAATTTTGCAGTCATTTCTGAGTCGAATAAGGCTCTATGAAAACCCCCACCCGATGGAATATTTTTGTAGGTAATTAACGCACCTAATTTATGACTAGGAGCGTCTTGATATAAACGTCTTGCGACAAGTAAAGAACAAGCAAAATCACCATGATACGACTTATAAATTCGACCTAATTCAGCATCTAAAAAACGTTTATCGAATGACGCATTATGAGCAACCAGGTTGTGGTCACCCATAAAGTCAGCAAACTGCTCCATCACTTCATCACAGGGAGCAGCGTGGCTTAACATACGGTTAGTGATCCCAGTATAATTTTCAATAAAAGAACTAACGCGTTTTCCTGGATTCATTAATGCTTGAAAACGCTCAACCACACGTCCTTTTTCAAGACGAACCGCCCCTATCTCTATGGCTCTGTCTCCCATGTCGGGTGACAGCCCAGTGGTTTCAAAATCAAGTACAACAAGGGAGTCGGCGCAGGTTGGTGTCATATTTAAATTACCTGTGTGGTATCAACAAGGTTTTTTAACAAACAAACAAACAAACAAACAAACAAACAAACAAATACGCATTAGCCGAAGACGTATTGGGTAGATGAAACACTTATCGACAGCCTTGACGTTATGCCAGAAAAAAAGTGTCGTGAATATTGAGAGAAACCTGAGTAAACAGCATGCATGACGAGACATTGAGTTTGCACCCATTAGTCTAAGCTGAGTTGGGTATGACTCAAAAAGTGTCTTACTTGTTGTGTCACAGGGTCAATAAAACGCAATTGTTGTGCTAACAGTTGCAGCGGTTGGCTGTAATCATCTGGCTTACTCGGCTGTAACTCAGGATAGTAAGTATCATTTAATAGCGGCCAGCCAAGGCTTTGCATATGCACACGTAATTGGTGAGTTTTGCCTGTTATGGGATTCAGCTCAAATAAGGCTTTGTCGGCCGTATATTGCAGGCAACGGATCCGCGAATGACTGTTAGCCAGTCCTGGGACAATTCGCATCAAAAATCTCGGTTCAGATTTTTCTAATCGATTTTTAATTTCCCATTGCTGGTTGTCCATTGGGATACGTTGATTAATACAGGCAATAGCCTGATAGGTTTTAGTAACTTGATGGGTTTCAAACAGACCATGATAATGTTGACGTGAGTGGGGGTTAACCGAAAATAATACCAAGCCCGCTGTGCCATTATCAATGCGATGCACGGCTTGTAATTGCTGATTACCTGTTTTACGACGCAAACGATTTTGTAGGCATTCTTCAACATATTTTCCACCAGGCATGACCGGTAAAAAATGCGGCTTATGTGCCACCAAAATTAACTCATCTTCAAACACAATTTCCTCTGCAAAAGGGATCACAGGCTCACGTGCTACTTCACGATAATAATACACCCGCTGCTGAGCCGCATAAGGAGTAAGTGCATGTATTAAGCTTCCGTCATGCCAATGCACCTTGCCATCCAGCATACGTTGTTGCCACACATCAGCCGAGATGTTTGGAAACTGACGAATAAGAAATGCTAGGACAGTCGTTACACCAGGATTATGCTGGGGTAAGCTGAATTTAGACGGGGTAATTGCTATCGCCATAATGGCACTCGTAGTTGATATTATAAGGCGCTTAAAGATCTCAATTGAAAAAAGAAAAGCATGGTGTACTCGAACGCCAAATAAACAGTGCATTCATTTATTCTAAAGCGATGTCAGCCTCAGAGGATTCAAATAACCACTTAGATCCCCACTCCCGCTTCTTGGCATCAGCCTAATCAGGTTTTAGATAAGCGATATCTTCTTGATCGTCTAGGCCAAAATCGTAGCCCCCTTCAAAATCATCATTCAATTCGTTGGTGACATTGACTGAGAGCTCTAAAATCTCTGGGATATACACAGCCATGTTTTTTTGTGAGGTGATGATGGTCTTAAATTCATGAAAATCCAATAAAGACGACTTTTCAAGAAAATTTCTTATGCTCACTGACTGATTTTCAGAAAAGGTTGACACACATACCGCAAATTTTTCGAGCGCAAGCTCCACATCTGTAGTACACAGATAAGTTATCAGTTGAGTGTAGCGCTCATGATTAAAAGTATTCTGCTGGGAATCGATTAGCAGCAGTGCCACAGCTGAATTAAGCAGTTTTTGCAGCTCAAATTTTAGGTAGTCTTCATCTGTTTCATGTATGACTACATTGGCAGCATATTTTGACGAAATACTTCTGTACAAGTTTAATAGCTTTAAGCTGTCTTGGCCTTTTTTGACTAAATCTGCATGTATGCTTGTGATATCAGAAGTGTCGTTGGCTGCTAATGCGTAAGTAGAAAGTTTAATTTGTTTAAAATATTCAGCTGAAATATCTTTTATGCCAGCATATTTTGCCCAACCCGCCCTAAAACAATACACAATACCTTGGGTCTTGATAATTTCTTTTGCTTTTTCGGTACTATTATCACAATGACTTAACAGCCCTAGATTGATGATCCCTAGGACTATTTCACAGGCTTTTTTAATGTGATCAGCATAAATAATAGATAAATTGTCAGAAGCGATCCGTAGCGACATATCTGACAATTGTTGCTTAGTCTTATGCACAAATGCTTCAGAAAAATAACCGTCAGCCAGTCCGTCTTTTAACATCAAAAGGATGAAGGGTTTGTTCCTCAACTCTGCTATTTTCATGATATCGTCCTTATTATCTTACAGAGGGGCAAACATATCGTCTGTATCCATTTCCACAGCCGTCACTCTTTGTTTATTGGCATTGTTTTTTAAGGCTGCCTCTATATTGTCCAAGGTACCACTAGTGCTCACAGTCATCACTTCACGATATGATTCTTCATCAAGATTTTTTATTTTCAAAAGCAATTCTTCAATGCTGCCAGACACGGGTTCTTCATCGTATTCGAGCTCAGAAAAATCATGACCGATAAAAGGCAGTGATAAATACAACAAGCCAAAATCATCTCCAACAATAGCCTTGAGGATTTCTCGTTGTTTTTCATCATCTTCATAAGACAGAAATATTTGTGCGAGCAAACTGTGGGCTTCGGTTTGTGCACAAAATAACGACTCTTCATCCAAATTTTGCCAATATGAAGGTTCGACATTTAATAATTTTTTAATGGAATCCGCATCCATCAGCCAAGTCGCAATAGAGGGTATAGTCGCATCATGCTCGCGCACAATTTTAGCCACGGTTAAGATATCCATTTCAGCAAATACCGCTAACATCGCGTTATCGCCCTGCTCCGATGCAATTTGTTCTAAGGAGGTACCCGCACGTCTGCCGCTTTGTTGGGCTTGTTCCGTAATATCGGTGGCGAGAATCAGTGCTTTACTAGTCAATTGGAATTCCTCAAAAATAATTTAATATTATTCATCATAGCCGTAGGTTGCATAGGGTTGCTCTGTGTCATCGTCAACTTCCACGTCCTGGGGTAAAGCAGGTAAAGGGGTGGCATCATACGTATTATAAAAATGAATGATCAGCACTGCCGTTTTCAACTCATCCTGTGAATGATTCATTAATTCTGTAATCGTGGCTCTGGCATCAGCATGTACACCCACAAAAGGTTTAACGTCATCCCATGCGGGTTGCTGAGAGACATCTAACTTAGCGAGATTTTTTGAATCTATTCTGACGCTGCGGGTAATGGCCATGGCCAATTGGTCGACTAGGCCATTAAAAACCGAGCTGTTTGAAGTTAATTGAGCTGACAAAACCTTTAAATAATTACTCAACAGTTCAGGGTTTTCTGGGTCGGTCAACGACTCCATATTTTCTAAATACATAGAAAAGTCATCAGATAGATAAGAAGGTATGGGTGTTTCAAATGACATTTAATGGCTTCCTATAACAAGGCATTGTGCCAAAAAGAATCTGCGATTTCTCTTGGGTCGGTGATAATAGTGTAATGGCTCTTAATGTATAAAGAGCGCTTTTGAGGATCGACAATGACTTCGTACGCCTTTTGGATTAATTGAAACTGTTCTTTTGCCTCTGCTGCATCATTTCTATCGGGATGATATTGATTGGCCAGTTTTCGATACGATTTTTTAATTTCGGTGGTCGAGGAGGCTCTGGTGACCCCCAATAGCTCAAAATGGTCCATAAAATATAAAGTTAACCTTGTGCATACAATTCAACTAGACGTTGCCTGTGTTTTTCTGTTTACTATTTTACCTTTACCGTTGTTTTTTAACAATGCCGGAAGGGGGATTTATCACATCAGTGCCTTGTTCCTAAAAATACAGCTAATACAACGCTTTGCTCAATAACTTAACCAGACATCTAACTTGAAAATCTGCTTAATATATTTTTCGTAACAAGATAAAATTATTTAGAACCAAATAATTAGAAAAGTGGTGCACCCGGCGCGATTCGAACGCGCGACCCTCGGCTTCGGAGGTTACCCCTGCGAAAAGGTGTTAATCGATGTACCCCGGCGAAAAACGTCAAGACCACGCCTGTAAAGGCTTTCAGATAAAAGCTATCTCAAGTCAATTTGTAACGATTAACACCGATGGTCACGGTCAGGTCACAGAAAATGCTTATAAACATTGATTGAAAACAACCAATGTAGACCCCCGCGAAAACATATTTTGTACTTTATTTACCGTTTTAACTTCCAATTTTTAGCACAGTATTAGTCTCAATAGAGATTAAAATCCATTCTCTTTCATGTCAGGAGGTTCTTAGTTAATGAACTGCTTGCCAAGTTCCGGTGTAATTATCTCGCTTCTGCTAGCGTCATCCAATTTCTTTTGTCTAAAGATTTTCCCCGTGTGATTTCTTTGCACTTTAATGTTGGATTAACTTCCCACTCGTTTTATGTTTTTTAAAGCACATAAAAATACCCAGCAAGGTATAAGTTGACATATATACCGTAAAGGGTATATTGATGCACATATACCCTTTACGGTATATAATTATGGTTATACCTTAAAGGGTTTAATTTATGGAGAAACGTAATGAGGCTTAACAACTCAAAAGAGCTTGCAGATTATATAAAGCTATATCGAAATAAGCTGGATCGGACGCAAACCGATGTGGCAGAGCATGTTGGTTTAAAGCAAAAAACCATCTCGGCTATTGAAAACTCCGCGGGTACCTCCCGTATTGATACATTATTTAAAATTGCACATGAACTAGGTCTCTCCATTGAGCTTAAGCCGAAATATGCATCACAAAGCGACCACAAGAAAGTCAGTGGCTGGGATCAGGAGTGGTAACATGGAGTTGATGGTAAGTCTTAACGGGAACAAAGTAGGTATACTGTCAAAAGATAAAAACGGTGGACTACATTTTTCCTACACCGAACTATGGATGGAGCGCCTAGGCGCACGTCCCATTTCTTTGTCGTTACCTATTACAAAGCAAAAATACTCTGGCGATGTGGTTTATAACTTCTTTGACAATTTGCTCCCCGATAACCCAAACATTCGAAATAAAATACAAGCCAGATTCAATATAGGCTCTGGGCATTCATTCGATCTTTTGGCAGCAATAGGCAATGATTGTGTGGGTGCTATACAGTTATCTTCACGACAACCAGAGTCAGTAAACCAACTAAACTACAAGGCATTGTCAACGCAAGAAATTGAAAAGTTATTGCAAGGCTACAAACATACGCCACTTGGGATGGAAATCGACGATGACGACTTTCGGATTTCGATTGCGGGTGCTCAGGAGAAAACTGCTTTACTTAAAATTGATAAACAATGGACAAAACCCATAGGTGCAACACCAACAAGCCACATAATGAAATTACCCATGGGCGAGCTGCCGCAAGTGGGTATCGATTTAACCGATAGTTGTGAAAACGAATTTATTTGTCTGGAGCTTGCAAGAGCCTTTGGGTTTGATGTGGCTAATTCAGAGGTACTTTACTTTGGCGGCCAGAAAGTATTGAGCGTTGAACGCTTTGACCGCAGGTACGCATCTGACGGCTCATGGCTTATGCGTCTCCCCCAAGAAGACTTTTGTCAGTCAATGGGCGTTTCATCTGCACAAAAATACCAGTCAGATGGCGGCCCCGGTATCGCAGACTGCCTGAATTTGCTCACTGCTTCGTCTAACGCCGAAGATAGAGCAACGTTTTTTAAAACTCAGATCTTCTTTTGGTTAATCGCTGCCATCGACGGTCATGGTAAGAATTTCAGCGTATTCTTAGAGCCTGAAAACCGATACCGCATGACGCCACTGTATGATATCTTGTCAGCGTTTCCTGTGATGTCTAAAGGTGCGCCGAAAAAAGCCTTACAGCCGCAAAAAATCAAAATGGCGATGTCTCTAAAAGGCAGAAACACCCATTGGAAGTTGAGCAATATTCAGCCTCGTCATTTTGTATCGACTGCAGAGCACGTAAAGTATCCTGTAGATAAAGCTATATCCCACTACGAATACTTTATTGATAATGTTGAAAGTGCCATTGCTAAAGTCGAAGGTAAAATTACGCATGACTTTCCAGCCTATGTCGCAGAAGCCATCTTTTCGGGCCTGAGAAAACAAGCGGCCAAAAAGTTGTAATAAACAGCTAGCCATAACGGTTGTTGAACAAATCTACATAGAACTGTCAATGTAGTGGATTCCATATGTGTTGTTTACAAGTCAAATAAGTGTCTACATATTTAGGGGAAGAACAGTCAGTGACTTTTCGGAAATTACTGACTAACAATAGGAGATTTCAATAGATGTTATTGGCTTTGGACTGAGGTAATAGAATTCAAACAAGCGCTGCCAATTAAAAATATCAAGAGCGATTCCTGTTTGCTGCGATCGAGCTATTTGAAATAAAAACGACGAATGGTTTGGCAATATGGGTAAGAGATAAAAAGCGGACTAAATAAGATGAATTATTTTTACCTTGGCCACAACATAGCCACGCATTGTATTTAGTTAGTGTTTACTACGGACTAAAGACATTAAAAAGTGGTGCACCCGGCGCGATTCGAACGCGCGACCCTCGGCTTCGGAGGCCGATACTCTATCCAACTGAGCTACGGGTGCATATAAAATCGTGTCTGCCTTTAAAAGACTGCGCTTTTTATAGCTGTTATAGGGATCCCTTCGGTCTGTTTAGCTGCATCAACGCGCCGACTGCTCAACTCGGCAAAGGTGTCAAGTTGGGGTACCCATCATCATGGATGATGTTTGTGAACAGTCAACATCAGACGCCACGTTTGAAACACCCACTAAGCTTGAATAAGCGAAGGCTGATTTTAAAGAATTATGTCACTTTTGCCACTGTTATTTGCTTTTATTATGGGCTTGCCTGATAAAACCAAGCTAACATCAGCGTCCTATATCTCTCATCATTTAATACTTAAAATTTAATTAAAATAATCCCGGATGTTTTTAACATCTGAATTATTTCATTTTTTAATAACATATTGAAAATAATATACTTACCTCAATTACAATATGATTCTTTGTCCCTGTTTTGCCAGTATAAAGTTGAAGCCTAACGTATTGCCTTGTTGCAGCTCTTGTTGAATTTTATCTCTAGGATCAAGACCACTTTTTAGACTATATTTAATATGGCTGATGATGACTTGAATATTCTGAAATTGTTGTTTGTTGTCAACCAACGAATAAAAGTAGGTAAGTTCTGACATTAACCATTTTGGTGTAAGGTGACCGAATAGTAGATTATCAGGTTGCCGATTATCGAATGACACTTCTATCACTAATCCTTTAAGCTTTTTCGTTTGCATTTGCTTGGCTAGATAGCGCCAAACCGTCGCGAGTTTCCCTTGTTCCTCTACTTCATCTGGGCCTGTGTCGCCAAAGTAAACAAACAAATTATCTTGGTATTCAATTACAAACGCGGTGGACTCAAGAGGATGGCTTAGGCTGAATGCTGTCACTTGTAGCTGGGTATTTTTCAAACGTAAACTTTGCTGGGGTGCTAAGTCAATGACTTGGTATTTATTTAAAAGTGGTGGTGTGCCTCTATCTGTGAAATTCGCCCAGGCTTGCCAATTGAAGTAGGTATCGCTCATAGTTTGATTGACGGACTTGAGCGCATAAATGGGTTTTTCATTGTCATCTGGTGAAGCAATCAATAGGCCTGCCACGTGATCGAGGTGACCATGGCTAATCAGATAACCTTTGATGTGGTGATGTAAAATGTTACCAGGGGCAGATAAGGTTTTATCTGTTATGACTGGCAAGGCTTCGAAAGCGTTATTGGACAAAGCAACGTTGATACCATTGACTAAGGTGCCAGCATCTAAGGCAATATAATTGGGTTCTGATAATGCACGTAATAAAAAAGCACTCAGATTACCGTCTTGTATACCACCAGCATCACCTAACGTGACCAGCTCAAATACGGGTGACGTTTCAGGTGGAGTTAACGTTTCAGGTGATGTTAAAGGTTGCGCACTATGTAACCGACACGATAGGACAAATAAAAATACACAACTGCATATTTTTTTAAGTTGAGAACCAGCAAATGTGTATTTATTTAACTGCAACAATTTAACCTTCGGCTAATCTTCATTAGCTTGCATACTCTGCTTATACAACTGCAGCGCTTGTTGTGGAAAGTCTTGTGACTCTTTTATGTTTGCCATTAAAACTAAATCTTCTTGTCGATTACCTAACTTAATTGCCTTAGCTAACGCTTTTTCTGCTAACAACTTGTCGTTAGCGTTAAACGCAATATGCCCTAAAGCGGATAGTAGTTCGACATTTAAACCATCTTGTTTCAGCCAGTTTTCTAATGTTTTAATGGCTGGTGTGGGGTTGGGCAATTTAAGTAATTTGAACATAGGGATCAGGAGTGGATGTGGTGCAGATTTTTGGTATTCCACCAGAGCAAGCTCCGCATCCCCATGCATGCCTTGGTCAATAAGTTGCTGTATATAAGCTGCTTGCTGCGCAGGATCTTGGCGTGTGTTTCGGGGTAACGATTTCCAGTTTTGTTTTAGCTGACCAGCCCCTTCTTTACTGGCAATTTCTGCAAAGTGTCCTTTTGACGCCTGCTGCATTAAAGGGTCGTAATCATTGCCTAACGCTTTTTTCCAGCCTTTTAACTTATCTTTTAACTCTTGCCATTTACCTGCTTGGCCCAGTGCTTGTGCCCACAGTTTTAATACAACTGTTTGGGCTTGCTGTTTCTCATTTAGGCTTTGTATAAGTGTGATTGCTTCATGTGACTGACAGTGTTGCAACGCATCACGAATTAAGCACAAGTTAGCTGCCAAGACAGATTTTTCATAGGTTGCAGCCAAACGCCAATAACGTTTAGCTTGTAAAGGTTGCCCCAGTTGCATTTCAGCTTCTGCTGCGGCTAACAAATTAATCCCATCGAAATCTTCATTTTCAATCTTCTGGAAATTTTTTCTGGCCATCAGATAATTTTTTTCAGCCAAGGCTATCAAACCAGCAGTAAAAGCGTTTTGCTTTTTACGGTTACCCCATTGACCTAACCAACTTTTCGAACCAGAAGCCGCGACCAAAGAGGCTTTAACCAATAAGTTGGTTAGCATTAAACCAACAAATATAACAATGAGCGATAAGCTAAGTGACCAGACATTCATCTCCACTACCCAGCCATTGAATTCGACCATGACATAACCACTATCGTCGAAAATCATTGCGGCAATGACGACGCCAATCAGCAAGATAACTAGGACCAAAAAAATTCTAATTAGATGACTCATAGTTAGTTATTTCCGTTTACAAAACGGCTATTTAAGCGTTGTTCGATGATATCTTGCAGTAAAGGAGTGGCAGTAAACTGATTAGGATACGCGTTTTCAAAGTCAGTCCTTTGTAAGTTGCTTAAGCTGTCAGTAAATTGAGCAACACTGTCTTTTTCAGTGTCAAATGATTCAATTAATATTCCAAAAGCGGTTTGTAGTGACTGCTGATAAAGTGTTGAATTTTCTTGTAGCACTGCAATTTTCGCTTGCTGCAAAGCAAACTTGAGCTGCTCTTTGGATAACCATTGTTGTTGCACAGACATAAAAGGTTTGATGTCAGTCGTCACCTTTTTAAAACTAAAAAAGTGTTGCGTGGCCCGTTGCCAGTTGCGTGCTAAGTTTGAGCGCCAATCATCAATAGACTCTGTGACGGTTTCATCCATTGCTTCAACTTCAGGCTTTTTAAAGAAAGCTAAGGGTAAGTTATCTACTTGTTTTAGCATGGCACCTAAGGCTAATGCGATAGAGCTAGTTGATACTGGATTAATTTGCTGCAGGGTTTGTAAGTCCTCTGCGAGTTTTGCGCGTAAAGGTAACAAACTAGGGTCGTCTAAATCTTGAATACGACTATCAGCAGATTGCAACATCATAATGGCGGTTTTGACATCATGCTCTAACCAGAGTTTGCGCCCTGCCATACGTATCAGGAAATCAGCCTCGGCCAATAACCAATCCGCAGGTCTACGACCCGATACATCGGCCAAGTTACGCTGATTGGTTTTCACTTGTGCACTGGTAAGTTGAAGTTGTTCAATCACACTTTGGATACTGGCTTGTAATGCTTGGTTTTGTTGTTCTAGACCAGCTTTTTCCAGTTGGTTGGAGGCAATAGATTCAGAAATCTTCATTTGCTGTTGAACCATACTCGTTTGCTGCTCAGCTATACTCGTATTCTGTGCAGCTAAGGCATCAGTGTGCTGTTGGCTTTGTGTTTGCCACCCAAGCCATGCCCAGTAACCTGCGCCAATAATGGCGGCCAGTAATAATAAGTTAATAACAGTGAAAAACCACAATGCCCGGGTCTTTACTTTAGATTCAGTAGCAGGCCTACGTGGACTCAAAGACGTAGTGCTTTTACTGCTTTGATAGCTTGCTTCTTTGTCTGATAAATCAGCAGGTTTTGTAGACTGTTCCTCAACATTTTTATTGTCTGTTGCTGAGGCATGCTTTTTTTTTGTTAAGGGACTAGCCGCCTTTTCTTTAGCTAATGATTTTTCCAACTCTGCTAGCTTTGCCACATCTGACGGGGTTAATTTGTCCTGACTGTCTGCCATTTAATACTCCGAAGAATGTCTTGCGCGGGTAACCCACTGCTGTGCGCATTGAATAAGTGCCTGATCACTGGCATCACGGCTAACGTCAATCTGGGTTACACCCAGTTGCGATGCAATGTCTGCGGTTCGTTGGCTAACGACTATCCAGTTTACGGTCTGAAGCCAACTCGCTTCAAAATATTCAAAAGCCGCTTGAATAACCTCACCACTAGTAGCAATAATGCAACGAATTTGCTTTGTACGCCAGTCTTGTGTGAAAAAGGGGGAGTCTAGTTTGACGCGTTTATACACTTCCCACTCTGCCACTTTTGCACCCCGGTTGATCAAAACGTCGCGCAGTAATTCTCTGCCGCCAAAACCTTTCATAATAATAATACTTTGATCAACAACTTGGGTAAGTTGAGGGAGGGCAAGCAGTCCTTCAGTTCTGGATTCCTTTGGAACAACAACATTAAAACCAGTAACGCGTAAAATATGCCCTGTACTGGCTCCCACAGCAAAAAAACACACGTTTTGTGGCCATTGGTTTTTCATCAACACACATTGCTCAGCAGCCACTGTACTGGTTACTATCACATAAATCTTTTCACCATCATGGCTATGCAAATCAGCTATTTTGGTCGGTAATTGGCCAATTGCTTCATCATCCACAACAGTATCAATTAACCCGCAAGCAACTGCGGATAAACCTGCATAGCTAAATGCTTGTGCACTGGCTTGGCATTTAGCTTGAGGCCTAAGGAGTAGAAATGTCACAGACTAATCGGCTTGCAAAGCACTGAGGATCTCCTCTGCCCCTTGGGCAAGCAATAATTCTGCGACATATTCGCCCAGCTTCTCAGCATTGTCTAGCACGTCAGTGTGCTGGGCATACAACATCACTTTACCATCCACCGACCCTACCAAACCCCGTAACGTTATATGTTGACCATCTAACTCGGCAAAACTACCAATAGGCACTTGGCAACCACCATTTAATTTGGCGTTCATAGCTCTTTCAGCCTTGACCCTAATGAATGTTTCAAAGTGATTCAAGGGGGCTAATAGCGCAATCAAGTCTGCATCATCATTGCGACATTCAATACCCACTGCCCCCTGCCCCACAGCGGGAAGTGATAATTCAGCCTGCATCTCAGATTGGATCCGCTCTCGCATACCCAATCGGATCAAGCCTGCCGCAGCCAACACAATGGCGTCATATTCGCCCGCATCTAGCTTCGCCAATCGGGTATTCACATTACCCCGTAAATCTTTGATCACCAAATCAGGCCTGACTTTACGTAATTGACACTGACGTCTCAAACTGGATGTGCCTACCACTGCATTGAGTGGTAAAGCTTCGAGTGAATTGAAATGATTAGACACAAATGCATCAAAAGGATTTTCACGTTCACAAATAGCGTGAAGGCCAAACCCATCAGGAAAAGCAACAGGTACGTCTTTCATAGAATGCACAGCAATATCAGCACGACCTTCAGTCATTGCGACTTCTAGCTCTTTAATAAACAAACCTTTGCCACCAATTTTAGCCAAAGGGGTGTCTAAAATCTTGTCGCCCTGAGTACTCATAGGCACAAGATCAACCTGTAAATTATTATGGGCGCTAAGTAACGCCGCTTTAACGAACTCTGCTTGCCATAACGCTAAGGCACTTTTGCGAGTGGCGATACGGATAATGCGTTTTGACATGAAATTTCCTGAACAAATAATGACGCTGACTATGTTATCAGAAACATAAGTCGTGTGAGAGCTTGGCTAAAGACATATTTCGAGTCAAGTTAAAAAGAGCCCAGTAATAGTGAGGGATACCGTTTTAACCATGTTAACTGCACCATTTAACACAGAAAAGACTTCGACAAAAGGAGCAGCTAATGGCTTACTGCTTTTTGCGTTGTGTGTTTTTGTGACTGCTATAACCAAGACCAGTAAATATAAGCCCCAGACTTTACCGATATATTCTGAAACAGAGCGGCTAATTCTGGATTAATGCGACTGTTTTATATAACTATTTTAAAGCAGTGTATTGGCGATAAATGTTGGTTTTCATTTTTGCCTAACATTATGTGCGGCTTGCTAAAATATTATGTGCGGCTTGCTAAAATAAGGTGTCACAATACCAATCACCTTTTTGCACAGTGCTAATTCACAGCACCAACACCTTTTAAGTGTCACAAAACATATGGTGCTACTAATATTAATGCCTAATCCGAATAACTTACCTCAAAGTGGTGACTAATTAGCATTAAGTCACTTTGCCATACCTGAACTTGCCATTTCCCTTGCCAGTATTTCGGAACACGTTTACTCGAATAGGTGCGCCAGTTATCAGCGCCTATATTCAAAGTTACTGCCGCTTTTTCTTCTCCTTCATGCAACCAACGGTGAATAATTTGCTTATTTCCTAGTCCAGTGATTTGTGTGAAAAAATAAATACGTTTTATTTCGTTATTTTGACCCTGCACAAAATTTTCAAGATTATCAACGGGCTCCCTGTTTTCTATACTGCTGGTCAGTTGACTACGTTCAACTTGTGCAGATAAAAATTGGCTCAACATACCTAACGTTAAAATAATCAATAGTTGAGTGAGTTTTTTCATGGTGTTCTCCGATTGCTCTATTGGATAGCCTAGTTACTTATCTTACACTTTTATGAAGATAACACCCTAGGTTAACTGGCTTAAAGTTTCTAAAAGCATTGTTAGTCAGTTTGGAATTTGTTTACGTCAGTAATGTCAGGATAGTTTTTGTTGGCATAAACGATGTCTGCTTCTATGGTCGTAAACCAGTCTTATTGCACACTCTAATTATAATTTAAACATAACTTCCATCTTCGACTCGCCATGCCTGAGGATCAATCCCAACAGTTTTTTGCCCGCCATTGCCCATGCACAGTCAACGCCGTATTGAGTCGCATACATTTCAGGGTTTTGTTTAAACAAGTCTAGACTCTTTTGGCTGGTAAAACGCCAGTCAGCATCACACCATAAAGATTGAAAGGACTTTTACATCTACTAGCATAATTTTTCTTGTAACCAAGCTGAAATATCATTTAACTGTTGCATACACACGTTATGTTGCATCGCATATTCATGCCAAGTAGCTTGATAACCGTTACTTTCTAACACTTTAAACGCAGTATTGCCCATAAAGATAGGCACAACATCGTCATGGGTACCATGAGCAACAAAAATCGGCGTATTTTTATTTGCTGAGTGCCCCTCGTCAATGAGTTTTTCTGACTCACTCATATAGCTAGACATAGACATCACACCGGCCAAGGTTTTTTCGTAACGAGTGCCCAGATGCAAGGCAATCACTCCACCTTGAGAAAAACCCGCTAAGACAATTTTATTTGCTGGTATACCTTGAGAAATTTCTTTTTCAATTAGATTGGCGACCAGTTCCGATGATTCTTTTACACCTTGGCTGTCTGCCCTGTTATTAAAATCTAAGCTGGTAATATCATACCAAGCACGCATCAACATACCATTATTGATGGTGACAGGACGTGTAGGAGCATGGGGGAAAACAAACCTAATACCTAGTTCATCAGGTAATTTTAGATCAGGTACAATGGGGGCAAAACCATTACCAGAGTCGCCTAAGCCATGGAGCCAGATGACTGTGGCTCTTGCTTTACTTTTAGGATTGACTTCAACATAAGGTAAAGTTTGTTCGCTCATTGACATTATCTCGCTGGGTTATATGGGCTTATTTTTTTAGGGCTATTTTTTGAGAGTAATGGTTTGCTCAGCTTGCTTGGAAACTGCATCATCCAAGAACGACCAAAACTCTACACCTGTGCGTTCATCTATCCATTGCTCATCTTGAAAGTTAAAATGATGGCCATTAAACTTAGTCGCTACCCATAATTGCTGTAAAGGTGGCTGTTTATTGATGATGATTTTGGTACCGTTCAGAAAAATCATGGTTAATATACTGCTGGCTGACTCATAATCGATATCGACTTCACACTCGTCGAGCATTTCTTCAATGTTAATTAACAAGTCATCACTCATTTGATGATATTGGCTATCTTTCATGTTACTTCACCTATTTGATAATCTGGCTGTGGAATTTAATGATTGTTTTATTACCAATACACTGCGCCATATTGCATACAATTAGAATATGCTAACATTGCAAATCGATCGCAACATAATAATTAATTATTAAAAGATAAAAAAATGCCTCAAACTCTTGGAAATTTATTTATTTTGGCGGCGCCATCTGGAGCCGGAAAATCTAGCTTAATTAAAGCCCTATTAGAAAGACACCTATCTACAGATGACCATAATAATGCTATGCAAGTATCTGTTTCTCATACCACAAGGGCACCACGCCCCAGAGAAATTGACGGTGTGCATTATCATTTTGTTGACCACACAGAATTCGAATCATTGATTGAGCAAGGTGCTTTTTTCGAACATGCGGAAGTGTTTGGCCATTATTATGGTACTTCTAAGGTCGTCATAGAAAACACTTTGCGACAAGGCATAGATGTTTTCCTGGATATTGATTGGCAAGGAGCAAGGCAGGTCAAAGCACAAATACCCGATACCGCGACCATTTTTGTTGCACCACCTTCAAAAGATGAACTAAAAAGACGTTTAACACAGCGGGGACAAGACTCACCTGAGGTGATTGAGCAACGCATGATCAAAGCTGTTACTGAAATTTCCCATTATCATGAGTTTGATTTTGTGGTTGTGAATGATAATTTTACTGCCGCATTGTCTGAGCTAGACGCGATAGTGACCACTCGCCGTTTACGCAAAGAAAAACAAATTATTCGCCATCAGCAATTATTTAATAATTTATTAGGATCGTAATTGCTATTCATATAAGTATTGATGGATATTATTGCTTTTAAACTGCTGTATTAACCAGTATACTACGCGACCTATTTTTTCATATTACACCCGACGGAGATCATCATGGCCCGCGTAACAGTTGAAGATGCTGTAGATAAAATTGGCAACCGATTTGATTTGGTTTTAGTTGCTGCTCGTCGTGCACGCCAAATTGCTATTGAAGGTAAAGAACCCTTAGTAGAACGTGGCACAGATAAGCCTACAGTAATTGCATTACGGGAAATAGAACTAGGTTTAGTGAATGCTGATACGTTAGAAGCTGAAGGTATTCGCGATCAACAAGCACATGATCAGGCTGAATTTGCTTCTGTAGCAAACATTCTGCAAGAGCAATAAAACGCTCAATTTAAGCGGCTTTTCATCAATCTGATGTTTAGCCGTTGGCTTCCCGCTAAATTCCCCGTATTCTTAGTTTATTATTTATTTTATAAGCGTTTAGTGTGTATCTTTTTGAAGGTTTAAAACAAAAGCTAGAAGCATATCTACCTCCTAATAAGGTGGCAGAAACTCAGCGAGCATTTATTGTTGCCAGAGATGCTCACAGCGGACAAATGCGTTCCAGTGGCGACCCTTATATTACCCATCCTGTTGCTGTAGCTGGGATCTTAGCCGACATGCACCTTGACCATGAAACCCTTATGGCAGCCTTACTACATGACGTGATAGAAGATACTCATCACAGCAAAGAAGATTTAAGTGAACAGTTTGGTGAAACAGTAGGCGAGCTGGTTGAAGGGGTCAGTAAACTTGAAAAAATTCACTTCAGTAGCACCCAAGAAGCCCAAGCTGAAAATTTTCGTAAGATGATGATGGCCATGGTCCAAGATATTCGCGTCATCCTCATCAAACTGGCCGATCGAACACATAACATGCGCACCTTGGGTTCATTACGTCCTGATAAACGTCGTCGTATTGCCCGCGAAACATTAGAAATATATGCGCCGATCGCCCACCGCTTAGGTATTCACCAAGTTAAAAATGAGCTAGAAGACTTAGGTTTTCAAGCTATGTACCCGATGCGACATCGCGCATTAGGCAGCGCCGTGAAACAAGCCCGTGGTAACCGCAAAGAAGTCATCGAAAATACCCGCAAAGAAGTTGAAACACGTTTAGCTGCCGTTAAAATAAATGCCACTGTCACTGGGCGTGAAAAACATCTGTATTCGATTTATCGTAAGATGAAAAATAAAGAATTGATGTTCAACGAAGTCATGGATATTTATGCTTTTCGGGTGGTTGTAGACTCGATAGATCACTGTTACCGAGCGTTAGGTGCTATGCATGGCTTATACAAACCCATCGAGAGTCGTTTTAAAGATTATATCGCTATCCCTAGAACTAATGGCTATCAATCATTGCACACATCCTTGATTGGTCCGCACGGTATTCCGGTAGAAATTCAGATCCGCACAAACGACATGGATCATATGGCTGACAAAGGTGTAGCCGCACATTGGGTCTACAAAGACACCAAAGACAGTAATGATACAACGGCTCAAGTCCGAGCGCGGAAATGGATGCAGTCTTTAATTGAGTTACAACATAGCGCCAGTTCTTCTTTTGAATTCATAGAGAATGTGAAAACGGATTTATTCCCAGACGAAATTTATGTTTTCACACCGGATGGTAGGATCATTGAGTTACCTCTTGGCGCAACAGCAGTCGATTTTGCCTATGCGGTACATACTGATGTGGGCAACTCTTGTGTGGGGGTAAAAGTAGAAAGGCGTACATTTTCACTGAGTAAACCATTGGAAAATGGCCAAACAGTTGAAATCATTACCTCTCCCAGAGCCAAACCCAATGCTAATTGGTTAAATTTTGTCGTCAGCGCCAAAGCACGTTCACATATACGACATTATTTGAAAAATCAACGGTTTGAAGAAGCGGAAGTCATGGGTAATCGCTTACTCAGACATGCTTTGGGCAAAGTGAAACTAGATACACTCTTGCAAGCAGATATTGATCGCGTTGTGCTCGAAACCAAACATAGTAGTTTTGCTGAACTACTGGCAAACATTGGCCTAGGAAATGAGCTTAGCGCAATTGTAGCAAGACGATTATTAGGTGAAAATACAGACTTATCTGATAAACAAAGTAAGATTGCGATCCGTGGCACCGAAGGTTTATTGGTTTCCTACTCGCGTTGCTGCCACCCAATCCCTGATGATGAAATTGTTGCCGTATTAAGCCCAGGAAAAGGCATGACTATTCATCAAACTGGTTGCAGTAACATTCGCAAACTCAGTCGAGAAGAGCCTCATCGAGTGTTAGTCATGCAATGGGGAAATGATGTGCACGGTAATTTTCATGCTGCGCTGCGCATTGAGCTAATTAATCATCAAGGTACCTTAGCAACATTAACCAGCACTGTTGCAAGTTGTGGTTCAAACATTATTGGATTACAAACCGAAGAGAAAGAAAGTAACGTTTATTATATTGATATTGAGCTAACCATTAAAAATCGTCTGCAATTAGCCAACGTTATGCGTAAAATCCGTATCATGCCAGAAGTACAGCGAGTATCCAGGCATAGTCAAGCCAAGCAGAATTAGGGCTACCCTTAATTCAATCACCCATCTATCAATAGAAAAGGTCACTATATATGTCTAAGTCCGTTATTTATACCGACAAGGCCCCACAAGCTATTGGCACTTATAGCCAAGCGATTAAGAGCGGCACCACAGTCTATCTTTCTGGGCAAATTCCCTTAGTACCAGAAACTATGTTAGTCATATCCGAAGACTTTACCGAACAAGCCCATCAGGTATTCAAAAATGTGCAAGCTGTATGCAATGCTGCTGGCGGCACAACCGATCATCTTGCAAAAGTGAATATATTCCTCACCGATTTATCTAATTTTGCTACCGTAAATGAAATCATGAGTCAGTATTTCAAACAGCCTTATCCTGCTAGAGCTGCCGTGCAAGTCAGTGCTTTACCCAAGGGTGTACAAATTGAAATAGACGGTGTGATGGAGCTGCCTGAGTAAATATTTACCTAACATTTATACAGGACTTATAATGTCAGCAGAAGCCTTTATGTCCCCTGAGCGTTATGCTCGGATCAGGGATTTTCTCAGTTTGCGTCAACCTAGTTTAACGTTATGTTTAGAACAGCTCCACAAACCGCACAATGTCTCTGCCATTGTGCGCAGCTGTGATGCTGTAGGTGTGTATGAAGTGCATGCCGTGTGGGATAAAAAACCAGACATCCGCAAAAGTACGGCTATGGGCAGCGAAAACTGGGTGTATACCCAAGAACATTTATGTATTGAGGACGCGGTAAGCCATTTAAAAACACAAAAAATGCAGGTGCTGGTAACAAACTTATCTGAAAATGCAGTAGATTTTCGTGACATCGACTACACCTTGCCTACTGCCATCATTCTGGGCCAAGAAAAACATGGCGCAACGCAAGAAGCCATAGCAGCCGCTGACCAAGATATCATTATTCCTATGGTTGGCATGGTGCAATCGCTGAATGTGTCAGTGGCGGCAGCACTTATCTTGTATGAAGCCCAGCGACAGAGACAATTAGCAGGTATGTACAATATCCAGCAGTTAACAGAAAAAGCCTGCCAAAAGATGCTGTTTGAAGGTGGTTTCCCTAAATTACGAGAAGTATGTGACCGAAAAGGATTACCTTATCCGCATATCGACACAAACGGCCATATTGACGCAGATAAAATATGGTGGGAAAAAATACAGTTAGCGGATATGAGCAGTTAAAAATTATCCTAGGGCTATTTATTATCGGGTCGATGCCATTCGACTCGCTAAACCTTGCGTAATGTTGTTAAATCTTCGAGTATACTCAATCTTATGAACTTGTTATGACCCGGACCTATATTTGTTAGCTATTGTGACTACACCTTACTATAAGTATGACTTAACGCATCTGGGGTCTTGGTTATGAAAGGTCTAGCCCAAACATCAGTCACTGAATTAAAAGGTGTGGGCGCCAAAGCAGCAGAAAAACTAGCGAAGCTGGCCATTGTTTCTGTGCAAGACTTGCTGTTTCACTTACCTCATAGATACGAAGACCGCACTCGCATTTATCCAATATCAGATTTACAACCTCACTTACATACCAGTATTCAAGGTGAGGTAATGTCGTGTGATATCCAGTTTGGTCGCAAACGAATGTTAGTTTTGCGGCTCAGCGATGGAACGGGGACTGTCACTTTACGTTTTTTCCATTTTTCAGCCGCGCAAAAAAACAATCTTGAAATAGGCACCACCATTCGCTGTTTTGGTGAAGTCAAAGCGGGTAAATATGGTCTTGAGATCATGCACCCAGAATATAAATCGATTAATCTCGATAATCCCCAAGCCATGCAAGAATCACTCACGCCGGTTTATCCTGCCACTGAAGGTATCAAACAAATCACACTACGAAATTTAACTGAGCAAGCACTTAAGTTATTGAACAAAGGCGGGTTAGCGGAACTCTTACCAGAAGGCTTATATCAACAACAAATTTCGTTAGTTGATGCGTTACATCTCGTCCACAGACCCCCCTCCGACGTAACACTGTCATTATTTGAAGAAGGTAAACACCCCGCTCAACAACGTTTAATTATGGAGGAGCTACTAGCCCACCACCTAAGTGTATTGAAAGTCCGCCAGCAAAGTAAGCAGCAAGCGACGTACCCAATCAAACCTAGTGCTGACTTGCTTAACCAGTTTTTAAAAAACTTACCCTTTAAACCTACAGGCGCACAACAGCGTGTAGTAGCGGATATACAAAACGATATGCAACAACATTGCCCTATGATGCGCTTGGTACAAGGCGATGTAGGATCGGGTAAAACTGTAGTAGCCGCCATGGCGGCATTGTCTGCCATTGGCGCAGGTTATCAGGTGGGACTGATGGCACCCACCGAGCTATTAGCCGAGCAACATTTTAATAATTTTCGACAGTGGTTTGAACCATTAGGCATAGAAGTAGGTTGGTTAGCAGGGAAATTAAAAGGAAAAGTCAGAGAAAAGGTGTTAGCTCAATTAGCCAATAATGAAGTGAAAATGTTGGTAGGCACTCATGCTATTTTTCAAGAAGCGGTCACGTTCTCCTCTTTAGCCTTGGTAATAGTGGATGAACAGCACCGCTTTGGAGTGCACCAACGTTTAGCGCTGCGTGAAAAGGGTGAATCTCAAGGAGCATTTCCCCATCAATTAATTATGACCGCCACCCCCATTCCTCGTACCTTGGCTATGACCGCCTACGCTGATTTAGACACCTCAGTCATTGACGAGTTACCGCCTGGCAGAACACCTGTCAAAACGGTTGTTTTACCAGATACTCGCCGCGATGAAGTCATTACAAGAGTGCGTAATGTCAGCGTTGAGCAAGGTAGGCAAACCTACTGGGTCTGTACTTTAATTGACGAATCTGAATTTTTGCAAAGCCAAGCTGCCGAGGATACCGCGGTTTTATTGCGAACAGCACTACCAGAACTTAAGGTTGGCTTAGTGCATGGCAGACTTAAATCTAATGAAAAACAACAAATAATGGCAGACTTTAAAGCCGGTGAGCTGGACTTATTAGTGGCAACCACTGTGATTGAAGTGGGTGTCGATGTGCCTAATGCTAGCCTGATGATTATCGAAAATCCAGAACGTTTAGGGCTAGCACAATTGCACCAATTACGCGGGCGCGTAGGACGCGGCTCAGTAGAAAGCCATTGTGTCTTGATGTATCAAAATCCCCTATCTAAAACGGCTAACAAGCGTTTAGCCGTGCTCAGAGAGTCTAACGATGGCTTTTATATTGCCCAACAAGATCTGGAAATTCGTGGGCCGGGTGAGTTGTTAGGGACCAAACAAACGGGTTTAGCCGATTTAAAAATAGCTGACTTGATCCGTGATGCGGAGCTTATCCCCCAAATACAGAATATTGCTAACCATCTTTGGCTGCAATACCCATCAAACGCCCAAGCCATAGTGAATCGATGGTTAAGTAATAAAGAGCATTTTGGTCATGCATAAGCCTGTTTTGGATAGTCCTATCTTGCATAACATCCCAGTCACTGTGCCCCCAAACGCAACACCTGAATTAATCATACTCGCTCAACAAACCGCTGCAAAATGGGGACTCGTTTATTGTGAAAGCACCGGCTCAGGTTTAGCGTTGCTACAGCAAGCGTATCACTTAGAATTACGCCAATTAGACGAACCCAAAGTTGGCGCCATTGTAGTCGATTTCACTTCAGATGCGCTGACGTTTAGACGTTTACATGGCGGCGGTAAAAAAGAAGCTATTGCCAAAGCGATTGGCTTAAAAGGTAAAAACAGCTTGCACGTACTTGATGCCACAGCAGGTTTGGGACGAGATGCTTTTGTGTTAGCTAGTTTAGGTTGTGTGGTTGATATGATCGAACGTTCTCCCGTTGTTGCTGCGTTACTTCAAGATGGCCTAGACCGAGCTTCGTCTGATGAGGAACTAGGTGCTTGGGTACCAAACCACATGTGCTTGTTTCATGGAGTAGCACTGAATCTGTTGCAAAGTTGGCAAGATACAAATCCACCTGTGGCACGTCCAGACGTGGTGTACCTTGATCCTATGTTTCCTCATCGAAAAAGAAATGCAGCCGTCAAAAAAGAGATGCGATTATTTCAACAGTTACTTGGCCCAGACGAAGATGCCGACCTATTACTGGCACCGGCTTTGGCATTGGCGAAAAGTCGGGTGGTGGTTAAACGTCCAACTGGCGCACCATTTTTGGCAAGTAAAAAACCACAGATTGAAATGTTAGGTAAAGCCAATCGCTTTGATGTTTACCTGACGCAAATTATAAACAAATGAAAACGTTTTCAGTTGACTCACACAGCTCAGCGACCAGAGATGACACTAAGGTTAATGGTAAGGTTTGTGACACATAGTTACAAAAGCAAAGCCGCACTTAGACGGCTTCAATCAACAAGATTAATGTGCGCTTATATGTTAGTGGTTAATAGAAAGCCTGAATATCAGTGATGGCGCGGCCTAAAATGAGGGCATGAACATCATGAGTACCTTCATAGGTATTCACGGCTTCTAAATTCATGACATGGCGGATCACGCCATATTCATCACTGATACCGTTGCCACCATGCATATCACGTGAAACACGGGCAATATCCAGAGACTTTCCACAGTTATTTCGCTTCATGAGAGAAATTAATTCAACTGGGCATTGATTTGCATCCATCAAACGTCCCATTTGTAAGCAGCCCTGTAAACCAAGCGTTATTTCAGTTGCCATATCAGCCAATTTCTTTTGTATTAACTGATTGGCAGCCAAAGGACGACCAAATTGTTCACGATCTAAAGTATAAGTTCTAGCAGCATTAAAACAAAATTCTGCCGCGCCTATAGAGCCCCAAGCAATACCATAACGGGCTTTATTTAAACAGCCAAATGGCCCAGCTAACCCTTTAACTTCCGGGAACATATTGGCATCTGGCACAAAAACATTATCCATAACAATTTCTCCCGTTATCGAAGCACGTAGAGAAAATTTACCTTCAATTTTCGGTGCAGATAAACCCAGCATACCTTTTTCAAGCACAAAACCACGAATTTTACCTTCGAGTTTGCCCCACACAACAAACACATCAGCGATGGGTGAATTAGTGATCCACATCTTATTGCCGGTTAATGTATAACCACCGTCGACTTTTTTGGCATGGGTGGTCATGGATGCTGGATCACTACCTGAATTAGGCTCAGTCAAACCAAAACACCCCACCCATTCACCAGAAGCAAGTTTAGGCAAATACTTCATACGTTGTGCTTCAGTGCCGTAAGTATATATTGGGTGCATCACCAGTGACGATTGCACACTCATGGCGCTGCGATAACCACTATCAACACGCTCTACCTCACGCGCAACCAACCCATAACTGACATAATTAACATCACTGCCACCGTATTGTGAAGGTAAGTTAGCGCCCAACAGTCCTAATTGCCCAAGTTCATTCATTATTTCGCGATCGAAGTGTTCATGTCTATTGGCTTCAAGTACACGAGGAAGTAATTTTTGTTGGCAATAATCATGAGCGGTATCACGGATCATGCGCTCTTCTTCAGTGAGTTGGCCATCAAGAAACATCGGATCTTGCCAGTTGAAAGGGGTTAATGTTTGGCTCATTAATTGGCTCCGTTTTTATATTTTTTTAGGTAATAACCTAACTGATAGGATTACTCTATGCTTAAAACAAGAATAAATATAATATATAGTTTTTATATTTTTCATAACTTTTTATTATTAAGTGTTTTGCATGAATTTGAAACGTCTTGAATATTTCTGTCAATTAGCTGTATTAGGTAACTTTACTCGGGCTGCCCGGGCAGTAGGCATTGCACAACCGGCTTTAACCGTTGCTATTCAAAAGCTAGAACAAGAAGTGGGGTTAAAATTAATTAATCGTGCTGACAAAAACTCACTACTAACCGCTGAAGGTGAAGTGTTATACAAACTGGCTACTCAACTATTAAGCCAAGCCAAACAAGTTGAATTAGAGCTAGAAGAACTAAAAGAGCTAGAAAGAGGCACTATTCGCTTTGGTGTGTCCGCTATGATGGGCTCTTATTACTTTCCCAAAATATTGACCAAATTTCAGCAAAAATATCCAAAAATAAAAATCCACTTAGTTGATCAAGGCACTGCAGCCCTTGAGAAAATGTTACTGAATAGTGAATTGGATTTAGCTTTAGTACGTGGTGATTTAGAAAATCTACAACTGCGATACACTGAACTGATAAATGAAGAAGTCGTTGCTGGCATGGTTAGCTCACATCACCTAGCCACTGAACAAACCATATCTTTAGCGCAATTTTGCCAACAACCCTTAGTGTTATTTCATGAAGGGTATTTTTTGCGAGAAGCTGTTAGTCAATATGCAAAAAAATATCACTTATCATTAGATATTCGAATGGAAACGAATCTTATCGAATTACAAAAGTCATTAGTTAGAAATGAGGTAGGCATTACCACCTGTCTATCGCGTATTTTAGAAAACGAAAAGCAAATGACATCCACTCCCTTTGATCCGAAGATTGAGTTTAAACTGAGCTTGGCATGGAAAAAAAATCATTACCTATCTAAAGCCAGCAAAGTATTCATGACGTACTTAAGCACAACAGTTAAGTCTAGTGACTAAGTTTATTGCCGCCTGAGCAAACCCAGTTTTTGCTCTGTATAGGCTTTTAGGAACAGCCATAGATAAAATAATCAGGTTATTATTTTTATAATTTTAAAAACGATCCGGCAATTATAACAAGTCAATAGATAAAATTCCAATGGCCACTAATTTAGCTGGTCGCGCTTATTTAGTAGCTTTATCAGAAGAAGAACAATAATTCTTTATGCGGCATTTTAAAGAAAAAATTGGGGAATAAGTGTGATGCTGTTAAAGCGGGTGTCGGTCAAGCGTTGGATACCTACAAAAAATTTGGTTATTGCTATTCGTGGGGTAATTAGGTCTGGGTATGCCTTCATTCTAAGCGGCAGCCTTTATTTTCAGCAACCGCGAATATTAAACCTTACTATGCGAACGAATGGATGTGTGAACGAATGGATGTGTGAACGAATGTTTAAAACTCAGACCATGCTGATAGGCTAACTATCTGAAATGAACCCAAGCACAGAGCCAAGGCTTTTTACCCATTTGGCGCTTTGGGCCGTTGCACTGCCTATCCATTATCCTATAATTTTGACCTGCTGCCTTTTATTAACTCATCACACTTTTATTATCCTTCATCACGGCTCAAAAACCGTAGCTGCTGAGCAAGCATTTTAGCAAGTTTCATGTTTGCACCCGATAGCGCAGCTCGGTCGATCATCGATTGGTATATAGCATGAATTTCCAAGGGTCGATTGTGTGCATAATCTACTTTCATACTGGGCGAGTAATCCTGCATATTTGTCTCGGTATTTACGAGCATTGACTCAGCCAGCGAGGCACTAAGGGGCTGCCCACAAGTATTTGCAGCGGCAATCACTTCTAGCATGATAGCTTTAATTAATTCACGGGTGTCATGCTGACGTAGAAGTTCAGCCGTACCACTGTTGAGCACAACGGACAGTCCGTTAAAAGGTACATTCCAAACCAATTTTTGCCAGCGTAAAAAAAACAAATTTTCAATGGGTTTTACATCAATACCACAAGCAAGGAAATCCTCAGTAACCAGCCCAAGCTCTGGAGTGATGCCGGCCGCAGATTCGTCCTTCATGTAATGCCCCAGACTAACCATCCCAAAATCACTATGGTTAATATGACCGGGGCCAATTTTCGTGCTACCAATAAAACACAAACCACCAATAATGCTCGCTCGGGGTAAAATGTCTGCGGCGACCTGCTCCACTCCAAGGCCATTTTGCATGATCACGACAATCCCAGTCTGTTTTACGACCTGAGGCAGCAACACTTCAAGCAAATGATTATTCGTTGTTTTTAAAGCGACAATGGCAACATCGCACAGTGGCATATCTTCAGGCTTGGCATATGCGTCAACATTAACGTTGAAGTTACCGTTGATAGAATCTATCCGTAACCCCTGTTCATTGACGTGTTGATAATCACTGTGAAGCAAAAAATGCACATCCATACCATGCTGGGCCAACATACCACCGTAATAACCACCAATAGCGCCAGTACCAATTACTGCATACTTCATAATATTCTCCACAGACAGGGTAAAAAATTGTGTAAGTGTGTTTAGGTGGGTTAATTTCTCGTTTACCCCATTGCGGCCTAAATTCGTATTTATAAGAATAAAAAGGGGCAGCTCCAAATGAAATCGATAATAATTGGTAGTTTCTGATCCCCATACATCTATTAAAATGATATCAAATTTTTGGTTTTAACTACATATGCTGTGGCTTCTGTTCCCCATTATTGTTGTTGACAACTTGCCGCATTCAATGTGTCCATGTTGGCACAAGAGTCAATCAATAGACTTATACTATTTGAAAGTGAGACCTAAGTCTTACTCGCTCAAAGCGAAAATAATGAACACAAACTCTAGCATTCCTTAAGGCGACTCCTTTCAGTTAAGAGTGTAATGGTGTTGTTAATAATGAGTGAAAAAACCAAACAAATCATAAAACAACAGCCCCTTGAAAGCCGGTTCATAATGCTGATGTGAGTTTCAAACATTAACATCCAGTTTCACACTTTAATCTATTCGGACACTTACATCATAATGTTAGGCAATAACAATGACAGTATTGGAAAAAGATAATCGCAATCAGTATTACAACATTCATTATTAAAAATCTTGCCTCACCCATAAAACCGTCATATTACGCAACCGAAGGTTTAGTGATACTGGCGTTAACAAACACATTTAATCCTACCGGCTGGATAATCAAGCTTATTTCAAGCAATTTTATAACTACCACCCCAAACCAGATCAAATCCGTAACCATCTTCCATGGGTATTAAGAAAGGTAGGATAAGCACCATAATACCTAATGGATCAAGAAACATCCCCAACAACACATATACACCCGCAATCATAACCATTTATAGCCATAGAGATACATCTGCATCCTCGACAATTCCACCCAATGTGGGTGCCATGCCAGTTAATGGCACAAACCCAACAAAAATATTGGCAGCTGCAGTAGTAAAGAAGATAGAAGTGGTCTGTGTAAAAGTATCCTTAATGGATAAAGTAAAGTGCGACCAAGTAAGTCTTTTTTGTAAAGAACCAATAACGATGACTGCAAAAGCACTGATTGCTGCAGCTTCAATAGCGGTGAATACACTGCCATAAATACCCCCAATAATAATGGTAAAAAGCAGCATTGTCAGTCAACACCTTATTGCAGCTTTCCGGAGTTCTCCCTTTTCAAGTATGCTGTGATCGTCCTGTACAACTTCAATCCTGGGCAGTTTAAAGATAAATAATCGCGTATGTTACTTTTTAGAGACATCACATCTCGCTGTTTTTATTAGCTATTTACTTTATACCCGTTCGCACTGTCGGCTAGCACAGACAGCTAACCGGTAACATTTCACATTAAAGCAGCTTCAATTCGTGTCATTTATTTTACATTCTTGTTTTAAAAGGATTATTTTTTTCTGGCCCAGTTCTTGTAATTGCTATAACTACAATCCAACCATTAGGGGTGGGTGTTTCGTTAATCAGGAGGTGGTTACCTTGTCTATTACATTCGAACTATGCCGAGAAAGCAGGCTGCTTGAGCAATATTACGACCTGCGTGAAAAATGTTTCCGTAAAGAACTGGGTTTACCAGACTTTGACGGTGGCGAAGATGAGCGCGACCTGCAGGGGGAAATAGTAATCGCCCGCCAAGGTGATCGTTGCGTGGGCGGCGCCCGTATCGCTAATGGTTCTCCACTGGATGGCCAGTTGCGGGATCTAGCACTCAATCCAGGGGCCTCCTGTATGTGGGAACGTTTTGTGATTGACCCAGCTTTGCGCTCACTACAGTTAATACGAGACTTTGTGGGGCACCTGATTGAATATTCCCGAAAAGCGGGCTACCAATATGCGGCGATATTAAGTTCCCTGCGAAATGCCCGCTTCTACCGTCAGTGCCACTCGGCTCTGAAAGTCGACTTCAAGATACATGACCACGTACCAGATTTTTCCAAGGGCGCATTTTCCGGCCTTGAGCACTACCTTTCGGTATCATACCTGCTGGGTAGTCAGAAAATGAGAATAGCGGCCTAAGCGCGCATCTACATCTTTTCCCATCGTTTTTATGAGGCTTCATTTTTTGGGATATTTATTACTACCCCCTGAAAGACAATACAACCCAGTCGAATGTTACATAATTAACAACAAAATGACGTAGTAACAATAATAGAATATATTTTTTCTGCGATGAGACTCATGCTTGTTGTCCAGGAAGCATGGGCGACCTGATTCTGGGTCTAAGAGTGTAGGTAAAATAAAACGTCACTTTTCATATATCTCCTTCTTTTATAAACTTGAAGACGAGAAAGTCATACAATATTACTTAACTTTTCTAACAAAATTTAAAATAGAGACAAACGCCTTTTGCTGTTGTAGAGCCAGCTCTATAGACTGTTGATTTATGATGATAAACGTATTTATATAAACCGACTTATATTTGGCTGATACCACTAATTAACACTTATATAGCCAACACTTATTTAGCCTTTAAAATGATTACACTTCTTATAGGTGCATGTTCACTATGTTTCTGTCTGTTAACATTAATGCTGTATTGTCTATATCTAAATACTCCTTATACACAAGCTATCACTTTAACAATGGCATAAAGTTTGTTGGACTGTGCTTGTCCTAAAAATTGATGTTTAACCATAACGTCAGAGCTTTTCTATATTCAATCTGGCATCACTATATGCATAAGGTGTCATTTTGGTGCTTATATTTTTTTTCTTGCGATTTGTGACTCTTCGCTTTGCAGTAACTCAGAAAAAATCACTAACTCATCTTCAATAATTTGACCAAGAAGTGTCTGCTGCGGTGCTTTTAGTAATCTTTTAGTGGTTCGCAACGCATTTTGAGGCTTAAGTGCCAATACTTTTGCTTTAGATAAGGCAAACTCAAATACTTCAGATTTGTCTATTTGCTGGTTGACAATACCCATATTAATAGCTGATTGCGTATTGAAAGCATCACCCAGCATTAATACTTCTGCGGCTTTACGATGACCTGCCAACAAGGGAATAAGCAGACTTGAGCCGCCCTCAGGGCAAGCACCTAAATCGACAAAAGGCATTTTAAAAGACGTGTCTGATGCATAAACCAAATCAAAATGCAGCAGCATAGTGACGCCTATGCCAATAGCTACACCAGATACTGCTCCGACGATTGGCTTAGGATAGTGATGTAGTTCACGTAATAAAATGGATGCCGGTGAAGGTTGATCAAAATCACGAGTATTAAAATCGTTTAAATCATTACCTGCTGAAAACGCATCTTGGGTGCCGTGGATCAACACCACTTTAACACTGTCATCAGACACACTGTCTTTTAGTGCTTTAGCCATAGCAAGATACATTGAGCGGGTTAGAGCATTTTTTTTCTTGGGTCGATAAATACCAATGTGTAAAACACCACTGTCAGTGTGAATGAGTACGTTTTCTTCAGATTCCATATTTATTACGCCTATTTATTGCACTAGTTAATTACAAGTGCTGACTGCACTTATTGATTATTCAGACCGTTTAAACGGTATAGTGCCAAGTCGTATTCTGTTTTGAAGCGGGCAACAATCGTAGCCACATCAGTGACATCAGCAATACTGCCTAATCCTTGGCCTGCACCCCAAATATCTTTCCAAGCCTTAGACTTACTGCCGCCTTCAGAGCCAAATTTCATTTTGTTTTTATCACCCTGTTCTAAATCATCAGGATCCAGGCCTGCATTACTGATGCTGGGTTTAAGATAATTGCCATGCACACCCGTAAATAATGAACTATACACAATATCTTTAGCGCTACTTTCAACCAACATGGTTTTATATGCTTGCTCGGCATTGGCTTCTTTGCTGGCAATAAAGCGCGTGCCAATATACGCAAAATCAGCACCTAATGCTTGTGCTGACAATATAGAGGCACCGTTAGCAATCGAGCCTGACAACGCAATAGGGCCATCAAAAAATTGTTTAATTTCACTCACTAAAGCAAAAGGACTTAACGTTCCCGCATGACCACCAGCACCAGCGCACACCAACACTAAACCATCAACCCCGACTTCTATGGCTTTTTGGGCATGACGCACATTAATAACATCATGAAAGATGATGCCGCCATAAGCGTGAATACGTTCGACCAAATTAGGATCTAAAGCCCGTAAGCTGGTAATAATGATTGGCACCTTATATTTAATACACGTGTTCACATCATCCTCTAAACGGTCATTGCTCTTATGCACAATTAAATTAACCGCATAGGGCGAAACGATAGCCTTAGGATTGGCTGCCTGATATGCGCCTAGCTCAGTTATGATGGTTGTAAGCCACTCACCCAGTAATGATTGTGGACGAGCATTGAGTGCGGGAAAAGAACCGACTATACCGGCTTTACATTGTGCAATAACTAATTCTGGTCCCGAAATAATAAACATCGGCGCACTGATGATAGGCAAAGATAATGTATTTTGTAATGTCTTTGGAATTGACATATTTGTCCTCTAAAAGGTATTCGATGTAATCAACAAAGAATACGTTATATCATAAGACCAACATAACGCATTTTAAAATTATTTAGTCATTGGCCCACTGAGTTAAGATTTTCCTTCTATGAAAAGTTGCTTTAATAAATAAGGTGGGTTCCCAAAATTGTTCACCGCAGGTGTCGCCAAATTCACTGATGGTATTAACATTTCTTCCTAAACCAATGCTATCCGAATAATACATGGGCCCTACTAGGTATTCTGGGAATCTATAACCAAAAGCGTAAACCACCCACCTTCGACCCATGTACCCGCATTATCACTTTCATTCAGATAACCTTGAAAAATATTAGGATCTTTCACCAAAATAATGCCCGATTCAACCAACGCACAAACACGGCTAATTTTGTAGCCGAAAGTTTGCTGCAATCACGCGGGTGTTTGCTATACCTTTACCCACGGCGACCTCCACAATCTCAGAGACAGGTAATACTTTAGCAATCAAACAAGGAAACTCAGTCATGCCATAACCATTGGTCACATTGCAATTAAATCGACGTCGAAAAGATAATTTCAACTCAAGGGGTAAAGATGCTGATCCACAAGCCGCATATTCAAAACAACTGAAATCAATTTCTTCATCCGGCTGCTGCAGTAAAACAGACGTGATGGTAGGGATAGTAGGGAACCAACACCCCTGATATTTATTCACAAAATACCACCAGTTCTTCACTGTATTAGAGTTTCTAAACCCTTCTGGGGTCATAATCACCACAGTACGACCTGCAATGAACATGGCCAAACTAGCGGCAATCACACCAAATACAAGGAATAATGGTAATGCATTTAATACTGCAGATTTACCATGGTAAATATTAAACCCTACATACACCTGCACCACAAAGCTTATCTAGGCTTGCCACCAATACCTGCTCGAATTGAGCTGACTTAAAAGTTTGCTCTGTTATCAAAGCTTTCAATAATGACCCACTCAATGAATTGTGAGCAGTTTTATATCTAATACTATTAACATTGCCCTGTTCTGATTAATTTTCTCAATATATTCTATGCCTATATTTTACTTAGTTCGTCAGCTTAACACTGCGGACAATATGCATTTGCCCTATAATGTCTAAAAAGTGACACGTTTATTTATAAGTGAGAAATTTTGTTAGCATTTGAGTACAACAAATTCAACGGTATCATAATCAACAGCGATCAAATTCCTGAAGACATAGAGGTTTTTTTACCACAGTTAAACGCTTTACTGAGCCATGCCAAGCAACAGAATAAGGCGGTTATCTGGTTAACCCTACCCATTGATTTAGCTCATTTGATAACAATAGCCACCACCCAGGGCTTCACTTTTCATAATTGTTTACCCAACGAAGTCACCCTGACATTTAAATCTCAACCACAAGATTTTGTGCCTTTTGTTCCCACACATTCACTTGGGGCGGGTGGTTTAGTGCAAAATTCACAGGGTGAAATATTGGTGATCCGCGAACGCGGCGCCACAACTTATAAGTTACCTGGTGGCCACATTGAATTAGGTGAAACAATTGAAGATGCCGTAATCAGGGAAGTACTAGAAGAAACAGGCATTCAGACCACCTTTAGTTCTATATTAGGGATGGCCAGTACCCACCCTTACCGATTTGGAAAATCCAACATATACATAGTGTGTAAACTTGACCCGCTAACCACCCAAATCAATATTCAAGATACCCACGAAATTGACGATGCAAAATGGGAATTACCCCAAGATTACTTGGCAGATAACCACAACAGTGTATTCAACAAGTATTTAATTAAAAAATTACTTAACGCCACAGGATTAGATAAATCAACGCTAGACCTCAGTCAATTTTCCAAGCTCAAACATGAAGTTTTTTTGGCCAATAATGAACCTGAATAAAGATTGATCCATGCTAGGTTATTAGCCCAAAACGCTTTTTTATTTTTCTAACAAGCCCAGTGCCTATTTTATGTGGGTATGATAATTGGGCTTGTTTATTTAAAATGATGTGTCAATGAATTTTGAGTGATAGTCTGAACAGGCGTTAAACCTACTCAACAAATGGGCAGTGGGTAACGACTGACTTTAGTAGATGAACAACCGCAGACTTTAACCTTTTTTTTAAGATATCGGTGAGATTAGAAATTTGTAATTATATCGATATCTGCCTTACAATAGACTATCTTTGACTTCACCAAGACTCTAAAATGACCAGCCCACTTGCATCCCCTATTTCCTTACCAAATGGCAGCGTACTTCCGAATCGTTTATGTAAAAGTGCCATGACAGAAGGCCTTGCTGACAAGTTTGACCTACCCACGCCTGCACTTATACAACTTTATAAAACTTGGTCACAAGGTGGAACAGGCTTGCATATCACAGGCAATGTGATGGTTGACCGACGTTACCTCGAACGGGCTGGAAATGTTGTGTTAGAAGATGATAAAAACTTGGATCTATTTCGCACCTGGTCCAAACAAGGCACCACAGGAGGCAACCATCTGTGGGTGCAACTTAATCATCCCGGTCGTCAATGTCCCAAAATGGTATCTACAGAACCTTTATCCCCTTCAGATGTACAGTTAGCTATGCTTGGAAATTTTGCTAGGCCGCGCCCTATGGATCAAAGTGATATAGAACAGGTCATTGAGCGTTTTATAACATCGGCTCGACTAGTAAAAGAAGCTGGCTTTACCGGTGTGCAAATTCATTGCGCCCACGGCTATTTACTCAGTCAGTTTTTATCACCTAAAATCAATCAACGTCAGGATCAATGGGGTGGCTCTCTTGAAAACAGAGCACGGATTATTCGCCGCATTATTGTTGGTGTTCGCGCAGCCGTAGGTGCTGACTTTCCCATTAATGTAAATTCAACTCAGCAAATTTTTCAAAAAGGAGGCTTCAGCCTTGAAGATTGTTTAACCGTTGCCAGCTGGCTGGTGAAGATGGGGTCGATCTACTAGAAATATCAGGTGGCACTTATGAACAATTAAGCTTAATAGGAGTTGAACCCACAGACGTGCGAGAAAGCACTCGCAAACGTGAAGCTTACTTTATCGAATATGCTGAACGTATCAAACAGTCCGCGCAAATTCCTGTGATGATCACAGGAGGTTTTCGCAGCCGTGATGTCATGGAACGGGCGATTGAAAGTGGCGAGGTAGACGTAATTGGACTGGCGAGGCCACTGTGTACCGAGCCTGATTGCTCAGCAAAGCTTATCCAGCAGACGATTCAGAGTATCGACTGTTATGAGGATAAATTGGTTTTAGGTACCGGCTTTTGGGGTAACAACAGTTCTTCAAATCTGATAAAAGCCATCAATAGTTTTGGCCAAGTGGGGTTTTATTATTGGCAAATTATCCGGTTATCCAAGGGGTTAACCCCCGAGCCTCAATTAGGCACATTTAAGGCGTTTTTGAGGCATATGACAAATGATTTCAAGCTGAATATGAAAAGAAAATTTGGCTAAATACGTTCTACTTTTTAGTAGAACAGATAATGCAGTTTCAATGCGGCCTTTGAATTATCCATGTGAATTTTTTGAAGACCGCAGTTGAACCTTTCCAATACCACCTGCCCCACATATCACGAATGACAACCATGGCTCTAGTCACTCAGGAGACAGAAAGCTTAGGTTGAACACTTGCCAGTCGCGATTCAATTAATCTTACAGCCCCAAAACGCTTCAACATTCCATGCGGCTTAGCGATAATTCGCTAACTAGATAATCGTTAAACCACCTTAAAAGTCAGAGATTAAAACGTATCCATTAGCAATTTAACATCCTATAGAACCTTGGAATAAGAGCAAATCAGAAGGACAAAAACTGCCTCTCAAACTTCAACATATTTGAGTTATTCAGATAAGATTAGATTGGTTCAATAAAGTGAGAGTTCTGCCACTTTTTAATTAGCCAACGATAGTCAGTTTTGTGGTTGCGGTTTAATTGCTTTAAAAGTTAATGATATCCAACACGGCAAGAGTATTCAGTCACAAGCTATAAAGAGAGGTCAACATTGAAAATATGAGGCAACATGTATTGTCATTTTATGCAGAATGAGATTTTATTTCACCTATACTCGAATGGCAAATTTTTGCTTTTAGGCTTTACAAACAATGCCGACGGGCTCTTTTTTTTGCAAGCATAGGTTTGGCCCTAGGGCTTTAGCACATATTTGACAGGTTTAAAGTGACAAAAAATATTAGCAAAGCAACTTCCATTAAGGGCTTGAGGGCGCCCATGCTTTAATCGTCCACCCTCGTAGAAAAACATATCACCGGGCTTGAGTAAGACGTGATGCTCTCGATAAAAGTTATCTTCGATTGACAAAGGCCAATCCTGGTTAACGTCCTGATCCACATTGATAATGGCGCTAATGATGTGCGTTTCCAGACGATCTCTATGGGGTTTGAGCACAGCTTTTTCTTTATAAATACGGATACCATAAACAAACGTAGGTTCAAGTTTTTCACCGCACCACTGCTCCATCAAAGGCTTTATCGCATCATGAATTTGTTGTTTGAGCCTAGGACTGAGCTCTATCAGGGAGCTGCTATGTCCATTATTGTCAGCGTTAGAAATAAAATTTCCTGGCACATTTTCGTCCTGAGCCTCGAGTCGATTTTCTTGATAAAACGTTCTTATTAGCTGAAATAGAGCCGGCGGGAAGGATTGAGCTATCATACCCGTCTTGGTATAGGCCGGTATGTACTCATTTGCCTCTTTAGTGCTTATTGGTGGGGCAGGAGACATGGTGCTGTTTTGCCTAAACCATTTAGTAATAATCACTTTATTTCCAGCTGTCACAGGTTTAGCCTGATGCAAACTATGATAATTTCCCTTGCCATCAGGGCCAAGGTTATTCCAGATAAGTGCCATGCCTAGCGTTGGCTTAACACTCAAGTCAATATTGGGGAAAACCGTTTCCCCGCCGTCTTCTACCTCATTCAGGTAAATCATAAAGGTATAGCTGCGCTGGCCCATGATGGTGCCGTGGCTTTGCATCTCATGCGTTTCGAAGTAATCCGTATGGGCTTTAAACTGTTGACCCACTGCATAATGTTGCGCCTGAATAACTTCTGAGTAGCTGGGTTCAATACCGATATATTGGCAGATTTGACGGTCGATCTTACCGATTAAAGGGTCATCCATATGACCCAAATAACAGGTGCTGCTAGTGCGAAATTGACGATCATCTTCATGGCTGGAAAGTGTTGAAGGCTGCATCTTGTGTTTAATCAGGGTGATCAATTCGGCGCATTCTTGTGGGTTTAAGAAACCTTCTACCTGATATAGCTCTATCTCAGTTGTCTCCATTTTTTTAGCATGGGGCAGAAACAAAGCAGGCAGGGGTGATGGGCTCGAACGAGACTGTTTTGCTTGGCTGTCTCTTTCCTTCTTAGCCTTAAGGGGGTTTACGATCAATACCGCAGGCACACTCGGTTCATAAGCCATCTCATTTTTAATCGCCGTGAAATCATATCCCTCGTCTAACAGGATTTTAAATATCCCGTCTTTGTCCTTACCCGTCTCAATGTTGCCGCGGATCCAATTTTTCCAGTCCTGATCAAAATGAATTTTCATACCGTCTTAGTTACAAGTCCAATACCACTAACAATAAGCATAGCTTATCCTAATTCTTTTGTGAGCAATAGCATAGCCAAAAATGCTTGATACAAAGTCGCGCAGAACAGCCGCCTGTTAATAAGAAGTGACGAATACGGCCACTTTAAAAAATAGTAAAAAAACGTTATGTTCTTCGCTTAAGGTAGTCACACCATCAAGGATGGTCCTTATGCCACAGCTTCGAAAAAATCCATTCAGTTTAATTGACACTCCTTATTTTATGTATCACATCCTTGTTATTGACTTCTTTGAAGCCAGCTAAAACCGTTCTCATTTATTCTCTATAAATGATTAGCAAGGACGGTTCGAGTCCCAAACGTTGTTGAATGAATGTGCAGATTTAACCTGTTTGGCTTATGTCCACTTAAATCCTATTTTTACCAAGATGGGCACCGGTATCCAGCAACGTATTCGAGGGATGGCAAAGGCCAGAGTATGACTTCAATACGCCTGAACAATTCAGTATCACCTACCTTCAAAGCTACCTACACAATTTTTCCACAATGGCTTGTGCAAAATGGTGTTGCCAAAATTTGAGTGAACGGATCATGTAACCACTTTGAACACGTCAAAACCCCAATTGACACATATTTTTTATTTTAAAAGCAAGGAGGCAGAATGTTGGCCAATATTCAGCTTAGTTTAGGTTATACACAAGAGGCCGCTAACTCCTTAAAATCCCTGGTAGATTTGAATAGCAATGATGTGGGCTTATTTTCTGAAACAGACATGAGATTAGCTGCCATTGGGGATGTAGGTTGAGCCAATGAATTACTTGGCCAAGCCAGCTCGATGACAGCAATATCACCACTAAGCTTCGCGCCGCCTTGATCAACATTGGTAGTAATGAAAATACAGTTATCGATGGGATCAAAAAGGTCATTGCACAAGATGAGTCCCTTGCTCAGGGCTGGATGCAACTTGCCATGGCACACCTCAGAAAGGGGGATGAAAAAGCGGTTTTGGATGTTGTCAACAATTGGTCCCAAAGTCAGCCAGCCAATGGTAAAGCACTTATGGGAGTGATTCATTTTACTCAGGTTAAAACTGAACTGGCCGTGAGCGCGTTAGAAGCCGCTCTGTCTATAGAGCCCAATCATCTGGGTGCCAACCAATATCTTTTACAAGCCTATGAAAAACTTAAGCGTGATGATGATGTGTATAAACAAGCACAGCACGTATTGAGTTTTGCGCCCAGTAATATGTAATATGCTTACGTTGGGGGCCTTAGTCAGCAATGCTGGGCGTCTGGGCAGCCGATAGCAGGCTAAATTTCTGATACGGGAGATTGCCAAGCAAAACAAAGATGATATAGAGCCTTATGTGGCACTGGCGATCAGCGCCCGTTTGTATGGCGAAACACAAAATGCCATTGATATACTTAGCCCTCGCACGACAGGACTCAATTCCCTTGGTTTTATGACCCTGTGTGACGCTTATCTGGCACAAGGGCAAAGCGAGCAAGCGTTAACCGCTTATTAGTTATGGCAGGTAAAATCTCCTAATATTTTATATTCCAAGGATGCGAGTGATAGGTATGAGTGAACTTAAGGGAGATAACGAACAGGCATTAACCATGACAGAAGAGGCACTAACACTGTTTCCCAAAAGATCCACATTACTCATGCTTAAGCTAAATTATTTAACCAAACTAGGGCAAGGGGCCGCAGCCAAAGACGTATTACAGGAAATAAATGTTCTTGGGGATGTGGACAACAATAAATTGTTAGGATTTTATGAGGGGCAACTGGCCTTATTGCGCAAGTTGCTTAAACCGACTGAGAAAGAAGACGCTAAGCGCAAAGCCCTACTTAAACTCATTTAAGCTTTAGTTTTTCTTATGTCATGCTTCCAAGTAGCGAGGCATAGCTGGTATCTTTCTGATGATATTTCCCATTATCAAATTTACCTATCAGATAATGGGATAAATTTAGCGTGAAGCGGCAAAGTAGGCTCTAAATCACCATCATGAAAGCCAAGTATCACCAACGGCACCAGGAATAGTATCCTGCTCAGCTCAATGGGGATATGTTGCAGAAAACATTTTTGGCCGAATGATACTAAGCAACCTAGGTATCTGCTCACTCAAAAAAGGTGAAGTTGACTTGATCGAGGGGCTTTCATATGAAACTTGCCCGGGCCGCCTTCTGAGTTGATCATATTTTTAGGAAAACTGGTATTAAGGGATTGAACACTTAATATAAAATGCAAAACAGGTAATGCGTTGCACCCAATACATTGAACAGTCGTAAACCGCAGAACTATAAATTAGCAATGCGTCTATCAGTGCATGATATAAAGCTTTAAGGCCTGTTAGTTTCTGCCGACTATGCCTGCCAAGCTAAACGAGCCACTATCACTCAACATCACGGTAATGATACCGTCATTTGAAAAGCCCAAGACAGTGTTATTTACTCCCACCATAACCCCTGAATAGTTCTCAGCTTGGGTACACCCCGCCAAAGAGATAGACACAAGTGCAACCTTTTCTTCATAGCCATTGATTTGTCCGCTCAAAGTACAGCTGTTAATGCTGCCAGTTAACATACCCGTGTCATCAATAATCAGTGAGCCCCACTTGCCCTCAAGGGTATCGAGTAACAATTCGGGATGGACATATAATAAACTGTCATAGTTTAGGCTGGCAGCTAAATTGCTTTCATTGATATAGTCTATTGTCACATCAATACTCTCCATCTCCGGTGAAACCGGTAGGGTTATATTGACATTTGTCACCGGATTCGAGTTGATAAATCCGTTGCCCAGCCCAGAAATAAATTCTGGTGCCGTTTCGTCATAGGAGTACTGAAATACCATAGAATTATCAGTCCCTCCGTTTAGGGTATATTCCAAGGAATACACCTTAGTTGCCGTCGTAATAAGCAAGCTTGAATTATCGAGATATAAACTGGGTTTTAGCTGATTTGTTAGGCTTAATGATTCATCTTGGGTAATTTGCGTGTCGAGACTACCAAAAACACCGTGATTTGCATTATCAAATGCCATCCAGCTTAGCTCAGTTACCGTGCTTCGCTCATTCAGGATGAGCACACCCGTATAGGTACCCGATTTGTCGCAGGCGCTGTAGGTTACATCAAAAGAAAAAATGTCCAACCCCGTATTAGTAGTAGTACCGTCAATAGTGCAGCCATCTTCGTCAGTCGCGCTCAACATACCCCCATTTATCGTCAGTCCTGAATATACAACGTCTTTCCACTGACCGTTAAAATCATCTAGGTTAGTTTGTAAACTAGCTTGAGCCATAGTTGGGATAGTTGAAAAAGCGCCACTGTTTAAAGTAGCAGTATAGCTTTGCACAGCTGTGACAGCGTTATTCTCGTCGATCACCAGCGTCGCTTCCAAACTCGCAGTTTCCGCCGTAAGTCCGTTATTCTCAACAAAATGAGTAACATTGTATCCAGCGCCCGAAGCAGCACTGATCACATTATTATTACTAGCAAGGTGAGGGTCTTCAAATAGGGCATAGGAATAAGTACCGCCACTGCCAACCTTCGAAATATACAAATTTTCATCATAAAAAACTGCCTGACTTTTTTTAGTTCCCGATACAACAGTTAAAGCTGAATCTCTAAAAGGCATAGGTGTTGGCGTCGGCGTTGGTGTCGGTGTCGGTGTCGGTGTCGGCGTTGGCGTTGGCGTCGGTGTTGGCGTTGGCGTTGGGGTCGG
>ERZ807291.902-NODE-902-length-49423-cov-10.325028_pt1 | contig 49423 bp, 52 predicted proteins | sample MGYA00521257_ERZ807291 | MGnify/ENA primary metagenome ERZ807291 (study PRJEB31413, sample SAMN03169783) | marine metagenome | biome: Marine; feature: Water; material: Subsurface seawater | place: North Sea | collected 2011-04-28 | depth 1 m m ... | reverse complement strand
CACCGGGCGCACACCGGGCGTAAATTGGGCGGATCAGGCGGCAGCCGGTTCGTGGAAGAAACGGGAAAACGAAACCGACCCAAAAAAACGGGCGGGCTACAGAGGATGAACGAGACATGGCCAATTCGGTTAAAGCACCTGCAGGTTCAGGTACGATGTTTCACAAAGCGGCTATTGCCGCCCTGGTTGTTGGCGCGGCGGGGATGTTCGCGGTCGGGGCGCTGACCAAAAAGCATGCTGTTGAAACCGCAGTAGTGACCGGGCCAAAGGCTGCGGCGCAGGCATCTGCCGGGGATGGTGGCAAGTCGGTCTCGGGCATTGGCGAAGCCGCGTTGAATGGCGTCGGGATTGCGAAACCGCTTGATGTGAGCCTGACCCAGACCACCGGAAAATTATGGGCCCTGTTCCGGGATATCGGCTACGAGATCGACGGCGTGCGTGTCCATGGGGAAGTGCCACGGTTGTTTCTGGCGAGCCTGCCGCAGGATTTGAGGCACCAACCGCGCGCAGAAATGCGCAAGACCACCTTCATAAAGTCGACGCTGCCGCTGATCCTGCATGTGAACGAATTGATCCTTCAGGACCGGGAGCGCATTGCGACGCTGCGTGACCACGTTTCCGAAGGCGGGGTACTTTCAGAGCCTGACCGGCTCTGGCTCGAAGCGACGTCGGAGCGCTATGGCTCGCAGAGCGCCGATCCCGTGGTTTTGCTGACCCATGTTGATATCGTCCCGCCGTCTCTCGCGATTGCCCAGGCGGCGGAAGAAAGCGGCTGGGGAACGTCCCGCTTCGCGCGCGAAGGCAATGCCCTGTTCGGCCAGCGTGCCTATAAGGCGCACAAGAAAGGGATCGTTCCGAAGGAGCGCCCTGACGGAACATCGTTCAGGGTCCGTGCATTCGATCACCTGATCGATGGCGTTAAATCCTATGTCCATAATCTGAACAGTCATCCGGCCTATCGCGATTTCCGCAAAGCGCGCGCCATGATGCGTGCCGAGAATGACGGCATCGATGGATACCGTCTTGCCGGCGCGTTGCTTCGGTATTCGGAACGCGGCGTGGACTATGTCAAAACGATCCGCGTGATCATGCGGGCAAATACATTGCGGGCCTTCGATGATGCCAAGCTCGGGCGGTCTGTTTCTCCCGACGCTTGACTCAAAACCCGGCATATTGATTTCCCTGACCCGGCCGTTTTGTCTTCCGTCAATATCTCGTGGCGGGTTTAGCCCTTCGGTACGTAGAACTGCAGTCCGTACCAGTGCCAGCGGCCTTCGCGTGTCGGCATCGTGCAGTTGATGCGGGCGCGTCCGCTCGGGAAGGCGTTTTCAAGACGAACTTCCACCCGGGCACCCAGCCTTTCCATTCTTGCCTTGCCCTGCCCCGATGCGTAACAGGCCAGGCCCGAAAGGCGTTTCGCCGCCGGACCGTTTACGGTGAAACCCAGTATCGGTGGATTGTTATCGCGGTTCAGCAGGGGATCACGGGGCGAAACATCTGACACATTCAGGGGTAGCGCATTGACCGCCAGGCGGAAGCGGCTGTCCCCGCCGAAGTTTTCGTTCATCGCAAAACGCGGCAGATACGTCATGTCCGCGTCGGGGTGGAGGACACCGGAATGTTGGCCGAAGCCGATGGAAAGCCCGGCTTCTTTTGACACTGCACCGACCGCAAGACTGAATTCGCCGAAAGGATAGGCGATGATTGTCGGTACCTCGCCTAGTTCCGTCTTGAACCGGTCATTCGATTTCCGCAGTTCGGCCCGGTTCTGTTCTGCGCTGGAGGATGCCATGTGCAAATGTGTATGGGTCTGGCTGCCGATCGTGGCGCCGGCTTGCTTCAGCTCGCGTATCTGGTCCCAGCTCATATAGCCGCCAATACCGCGGTCGACCGGATCTGTTGCGACGAAGAGCGTGAACGGGAAACCGGCTTTTTTCAGCCGGGGAAATGCTTCGGCGTAGACGGACAGGAAGGCGTCGTCGATCGAAATACCGACCGTTCGGCCGGGCAATGGCTGTCTTGCCTTCAGCCTGGCGATAATTTCCGGTATCGGCAGAACGGTGTATTCGGGCTTGGCGAGTTCTGCGAGGTGTGACTCGAATTGCTCGAGACGGATATTTGTGGATGGATGCACGCTCTCGCCGAACCGGTGATACATCACGACGACGGCGGAACTCTGAGGCTCTGCAGCCTGGGCGGGCATCAGTGTTCCTGCCGCTACGGTAATGGCAAATGATAGCGCCAGTATTCGTTTTCGAATAATTTGTGTCATCGTAATTTCCATAGTCCCACCCAGAATTCGCACTGTAGTGCGTCAATAATTCTGTTCACAAGCACGTTATCAAAAGATTTACGGATATTCTCGTTCTTCCGGCTCGATATCCAGCCTGTATTTGGTGGTTATGTTTGCGTGCCCCCGGAACTTCCTGCGGGGCCGTTTGCAGCGCCAGGAGGCATCATTGGTTCGGGAAGGTCGGCATCCTGAACAAGGTCGTAGTCACGCGAATTGAACAGTTGATAGTGCCACCATTCATTGCGGTAAAAATCCCAACCGGCAGTCGTCATGATGCCCATCAGCAGGTGACGGTTGCGTTGCGCCCCGGCATCCACGCCGGGATTGCCATGATGCGAAAGCGGTGTGAACGCGTCGAAGCCGGTTCCCATGTCCAGGTCGTTACCTGCTGTATCTATTAACGTCAGATCGACGGCGACACCGCGTGAATGAGGTGAGCCGCGATTGGGGTCTGCAAGGAATTCGGGGTCGGGTGTATGATGCCAGAGTGCCCATTGGGCTTCTGTGGGGCGGAGCGCATCAAAGACGCGAAACCGAAGGTCCAGGATACCTGCCAACCGGATTGCCTCTGCCAGGGCAGAGGCTGCCTTTTCATGCAGATAGCAACCGGGCCGGGCATAAACCGGCGCTCCCGTAAAGTTGTCGGGTGTTGCATAGGCGATTTCGATTTCGACATCGAAGTCCGGTTTGCGGATCTCGACCAGGGTCATGTATTGCTCCTGCTGGTTCTCGGGCCAGAGATAGACGATAAAGCTAACATGACTGGATCGAATCATATGACAGGCAGTTTCCCGCCATGACCCTGATTCTGGCACTTGAGACCAGCGCGGATGTTTGTGCGGTCGCCCTCGTCGGTGATGGCGAGGTGCTCGGCACGCGCGAGGTGGCGATGAGCCGTGGTCATGCCGAACTCCTTGTGCCCATGGTGAAGGAACTGGCGGAGACGGTGGGGGTTGCGCTGACAGCGCTTGATCTCATTGGTGTCACGCGCGGCCCCGGTTCCTTCACCGGCGTGAGGACCGGTATTGCGGCGGCACGCGGGTTCGCGATTGCGTCCGGGGCGCCGGCGATCGGCGTATCTTCCCTCGAGGCAGTTGCGCGCTGTGTTGTCAGCAGGGCGCCGGAGCCCTGCCCCGTTCTTTGCGTCATGGATACACGCCGTGCAGATTTTTTCGCCCAGACATTCGATCATGCGGGCGCGGCAATCGGTGCGCCCGAAGTAATGAAGGCAGATGACCTGTTTCTGCTGATCGGGTCTATGCAGCCCGTCCTCGCAGGCAACGCGGTTTCGAGATTGCTGCAGTCCTATGACGGAGATCCGGATCTGCTTCGACGGGACCCGGGGGCCGGCAACCCTGATCCCGTGGATGTTGCGGCGATCGCCCGGACGATTTTTGAGAGACAAGGGGTGGCGCCGGATACGCTCTCTCCCCTATATCTGAGGGCGCCGGAGGCAAAACTTCCCGCGAACGGAGGACGTTTGAAGCGATGACAGGTTATGAACTGTCCATGGTCGAAGAATCCGATATCGGCATAATGGCGCGCATTCACGCATTGTCGTTCGATGATGCATGGACCGGCGCGATGATCCGGCGAATCCTGGCAATGCCGGGGGCTCACGGTATTGTTGCGCGGCACGAACGCAAGCAGACGGTGTCGGGTTTTGCCTTGCTGCGCCAGGCCGCAGATGAATGTGAAGTATTGTCGCTGGCTGTTTCGCCAGACCTTCGGGGCGACGGCGTTGGCGGGTTTCTGCTGGACGGGGCGATGGAATACGCATCGGTCGCGGGGGCAATAAAGCTTTTTCTCGAAGTTGCGGAGGATAACGATGTCGCCCGCCGGCTATATGAGGGCCGGGGGCTGGCACCCGTCGGAAGAAGGCCCGATTACTATACGCGCAAGGACGGGACGACCGCCGCTGCGCTCACAATGTCCTGCCCGCTTGAAGCGCAAGCCGTGCGGGCGCCTGGCTGACGGACGCCGTCTTGGGCCCACAGTTGTTCCCAGGCCATATCTGCCGGTGACTACTTTTTCTCTATAACGAGCGTGTATAAATCTGAATCCGGCTGTACCCGGTCTATCGTCACAATTCGATGGCCCAGTTCAGTTAGAGAATCAGGCACGTTTTTTAAAGGTTCATCACCAACAAGCCTGATTTCCAGCATTTCCCCTGCATTCATCTTCTCTATCTGCAGCCGGGCTTTAACGAATGTCATCGGACACACTTCCGCCGTGATATCGAGAAAATAGTCAGCGAGCTTATTTTTTCTATTCATCTATCAAGTATTAAAAAAACATTGCGAATCTGTAGATACAATCTTATAAAGTCGACGTTTCTATTGATCAAAGGCTCGATTTATGAGTGAGAATTCTTCTAGCGATGGCAGCGCAATGATTGCTTGGACAGCGGATATAGTCGCATCCCATGTTCAAAACAACAGCGTAGCGATTAGTGATTTACCCGTTCTTATCAAGACGGTTCATGAGTCCCTGGCGGGTCTGGGCGGTGAGGCCGCGGCCGAAAAGCCGCAGCCGGCCGTATCTGTTCGACGTTCTGTGACGCCGGATTTTATCATTTGTCTGGAAGATGGTCGGAAACTCAAGATGCTGAAACGGCATCTGTCGACAGCCTACGGCATGTCTCCCGAAGAATACCGCGAAAAGTGGGGATTGCCCGCCGATTATCCGATGGTTGCGCCCAATTATGCCAAACAACGCAGTTCGCTGGCAAAGAAGATCGGTCTTGGCAAACGCCGGGGCGGCGAATAGTCGATTCACTGTATTCGTTCGCAGCCATGTTCGGACGACAATTTTTTGACTATACTGTTGCCATTGCCTAATTTCAGAGGCGTGGAAACGTCAATGCCCTCACGAATAGAACAGCTATGCAAAGATAAAGGCCTGAAGATGACCGGCCAGAGGCGGGTCATCGCGCAGGTGCTATCTGCTGCACAGGATCACCCCGACGCAGAGGAGCTGCACAAACGTGCGGCTTCCATTGATGATCGGATCAGTCTTGCGACGGTTTACCGGACGGTCCGCCTGTTTGAAGAAGCGCAGATCCTGGAGCGACACGATTTTCGCGATGGCCGTGCGAGATTCGAAACGGCAGAAGATGGTGATGGACATCATCATCACATTATAAATGTGCGCACCGGCGAGGTCGTTGAGTTCGAAGACGAATCACTGGAAGCACTTAAGCGCAGAATTGCTGCGGACCTTGGGTTCAAGATCGTTGGCGAACGGCTCGAATTATATTGCGTGCCGATCGGTGATGACGAAGAGGTTGAAAAGTGAGTGTGCCGGCGAGCGGCCCAAAGGCAATTTCCTGATGGATGGTGCGGAAGTTCCAGAAGAGACGTTTGACCCGATTCATGTCGGCAATCTAGTCGCTCGTCTGGCGAATACCCCCGAAGAGATAGAGGCCGCGCAGTCTCTTCGCTATCGCGTTTTCTATGATGAGATGTCCGCAATACCGTCGGCCGAGGCAAAGGCCAAGCGTCGGGATTTTGATCGTTTCGATGAGATCTGCGACCACCTTCTGGTGATCGATACCAAGCGCACGGATTTGCCAGGCGGCGTTGTCGGCACCTACCGCCTTCTCCGCAGTACGGTCGCCGAGAAGAAGGGTGGTTTCTACACGGCCGATGAATATGATATCGGGCGCATAATTCATGGGCAGGGCCCGACGCTCGAACTCGGACGCTCCTGCGTCGAGGAAGAATACCGCAACCGGCCGACGATGCAGCTGCTCTGGCAGAGCATCGCGGCATATATTTTCCATTACGATATCGCGATTATGTTCGGTTGCGCGAGCATGCCGGGCACAGATCCGAAGGCGCTCGCACTGCCACTGTCGTATCTGTACCATTACCATTTGGCGCCGCCCGCGCTCCGCCCGGTTGCCCTGAAAGAACGCTATGTCGATATGCGCCTCCTGCCGGAGGATCAGATCGACCAGCGCCGGGCACTGGCCGAATTGCCGCCGCTCATCAAGGGCTACCTTCGTCTCGGCGGCTTTGTCGGCGATGGTGCGGTGGTTGATCATCAGTTCAACACCACGGATGTCAGCATCATCGTGAAGACTGACCTGGTGACAGAAAAATACATGAAACACTATGACCGCAAGAGCCGGCGCGACGGCGAAGACGAGGGACTCTAGTCAATGGGATCGCCGTTGCGGGCCTTTGTCCGGATCGCCGCTTATCTCGCCGTAACGGTCGCGCTTGTTCCCATCCAGGCTTTCGCCGTGCGGTTCAATCGAAAGCTTTCTGTCCGGCTGCCGCTTTTTTACCACGGGCTCTGCGTCCGAATCCTCGGCTTCCAGATTCGCACGCACGGCAAAATGGCGGCTAACGGTCCGGTCCTGTTCGCCTGCAATCATACATCTTATTCGGATATTTCTATCCTCGGAGCATTGCTGCCGGCTTCTTTTGTTGCGAAGGCGGAGGTCGCCGGCTGGCCGTTTTTCGGCGGCCTCGCCAAACTGCAGCGCACGGTATTTGTCGACCGACGTCCGGCAAAGGCGACGATGCAGCGGGATGAAATGGTCCAGCGGCTGGAGGACGGTGACAATCTGATTCTCTTCCCAGAAGGCACAAGCTCCGACGGGAATGCCGTTCTTCCCTTTAAAAGCGCATTGTTCAGTGTGGCTCAGGTTGAGCCAAACGGGGAGCCTCTTCTCGTGCAGCCGGTTTCAATCGCGTATACGCGGCTCGACGGCATGCCGGTCGGGCGGGCGTTGCGGCCGTATTTTGCGTGGTATGGCGATATGACCCTGGCGCCCCATTTCTGGGAAGTCGCCGGGCTTGGCCATGCAACTGTTGACGTGGTTTTTCACCCTCCGGTTACAATCCGCGATTACGAGACGCGAAAAGGTCTGGCCGAGCATTGTTTCCAGGTCGTTGCCGGTGGCGTATCCGTGGCCAATGCCGGCCGTTTGGACGGACTTCAAACCCTCGGGGCATCATGACCGGCGGCGGTATCTGCGTTGCGCTTTTCGGGCGGACAGATCGGTTGACAGTTTGAACCCCGATGCTAGTTTGCGAAAATTGAGCAGTAGCACAAAGTTGCGCAGTGCGATGAGTGCGCTGGCGGCCGTCCAGGGTGCCGATGCCCCGGGTGACCGGTGCTTGGGCGACAGACGTTCCGACAAAAAACACTGACAACCGATCCGGGAAAGCCTCCTTGGCGAAAACGCTTCATATCAAGAATTATGGTTGCCAGATGAACGTGTACGATGCCGCCCGCATGTCGGACGTGCTCGCACCGCTCGGGTATCGTCACGTCGACGCACCTGAGGATGCCGATCTGGTTATTCTGAATACCTGCCACATCCGCGAAAAGGCGGCTGAGAAAGTGTATTCTGAATTGGGACGATTACGCGCACTGAAGCAGGGGCGTGCGGACGGCGCGGTGCCGATGATGATCGGCGTGGCCGGGTGTGTCGCCCAGGCGGAAGGGGCGGAAATGGTCCGCCGCGCGCCTTATGTAGATCTGGTCTTCGGGCCGCAGACTTATCATCGCCTGCCCGAGATGGTGGCCCGCGCAACACGCGAAATGTCCGGTGGCCGGGGCGCGGGGCGCGGTATAATCGATACGGAATTTCCGGTTGAACCGAAATTTGATTTCTTGCCGGAAGCGGCGTCGCAGGGCGCATCTGCGTTCCTGACCATTCAGGAAGGGTGTGACCGGTTCTGCGCATTTTGCGTCGTGCCCTATACCCGCGGTGCAGAATATTCCCGTCCTGCCGCCGACGTGATCGCGGAAGCCAGACAACTTGTGGATGGCGGTGCCCGAGAAATTACGCTGCTCGGCCAGAATGTGAATGCCTATCACGGGCAATCCCCGTCGGGCGGTGAGTGGCGGCTGGCGGCGCTGGCAGCGGAGCTTGCTGGGATAGAGGGTGTCGAGAGGATTCGGTACACGACGTCACACCCACGCGATATGACCCCCGACCTGATCGCCGCGCATGGTGAAATCGATGCGCTGATGCCTTATCTGCATCTGCCGGTGCAGTCGGGCTCGGATGCGATACTTGCGGCGATGAATCGTCAGCACACGGCGGCGGATTATCTGAAAATCATTGATCTGCTGCGCGCCGCCAGACCAGATATTGCGCTTTCGTCTGATTTTATCGTGGGTCATCCCGGAGAGACCGACGCCGATTTCGACGCGACGCTGGACCTGATCCGCGAGGTCGGTTACGCGCAGGCTTACTCCTTCAAATACAGTCCGCGCCCCGGTACCCCGGCGGCAGCGATGGAAGATGCGGTGCCTGAAGAAGTGAAGTCCGAGCGGCTTGCGCGATTGCAGGCGCTGCTCAATGAGCAGCAGATGTCGTTCAACGAAACCTTTATCGGCACCACTCTGCCTGTCCTGTTTGACCGGCCCGGGCGTGGTGATACGCAGCGTGCAGGCCGCAGCCCGTGGATGCATTCCGTCCACGTGGACTTTGGCACCGCAGCCGAAGCGGCTGCTGCTTTCGGTCGGACTGTCGATGTTCGTATTCTTTCTGCCCACCCCAATTCTCTCGCGGCGTTGCCCGTTCAGGGCAGAGACGCCGCCCTGCAGGAGCCAGCGACCGTTTGAGTCAAAATGCAACATCAGGCGAGACGGTGGCACCGTCGTCCCTGGCGCTAGAGTTCGATGACAATCGGCTTTTGCCCGCTCTGTATGGCGACTTCGACCGCCATCTCGCGCGGATAGAACAGCTGCTGGGGATCACGGTCGCGTCCAGGGGCAATAGCATAATCATCACAGGTGATCCGTCTGTCGCAGAGATCGCACGCGTCGCGCTGCAGTCGCTATATGTCCGGCTTGCCGACGGGCTTGATGTTGCGCTGGCCGAGATCGATGCGGCGGTACGGCTGGCACGCAGCGCCGCCGAGGAAGAGTCCTCCGGGGTGGCGGAACTCGACAGCGGCAAATTGGTTATCCGTACACCGAAACGTCATATCTCGCCGCGATCGGCCGGGCAGCAGCGGTACATGCGCACCCTGATGGATAGTGAGCTGGCATTCGGACTGGGACCTGCGGGAACCGGAAAGACCTATCTCGCGGTTGGGATGGCGGTGTCGATGCTTACCTCCGGCCGGGTGGACCGGATTATATTGTCGCGCCCGGCGGTTGAAGCCGGGGAACGTCTGGGGTTTCTGCCGGGCGATATGCGTGACAAGATCGACCCCTATTTGCGCCCGCTCTATGACGCTCTTTACGACATGTTGCCGGCCGAACAGGTCGACCGCCGTCTTGAAACCGGCGAAATCGAAGTGGCACCACTGGCCTTTATGCGCGGCCGGACCCTGGCGAATGCTTATGTCATTCTTGACGAGGCACAGAACGCCACGCCCGTTCAGATGAAAATGTTTCTGACGCGCCTTGGGGAAAATGCCCGCATGGTCGTCACCGGCGATCTGAGCCAGATCGACCTGCCGCGCGGTGTGACATCCGGGCTGCGCCACGCGGTCAGAACGCTGGAGGGTGTACAGGGCGTTGCGACGACGCAGCTGAGCGCCGGAGATGTCGTGCGGCATGAACTGGTGTCACGTATCGTCAACGCCTATGAGGCGGTTGAAGCGCGGGGCGACGAAAATGAATGATAGCAGTCTGGTGCCTGAAATCGAAATCGACATAATGGTCGAGGCCGCCGGATGGAGCTCCTCGGTGCCTACAGCAAACGATATCGTATCGGAAGCAGCGGAGGCGGCGCTCCGTGACGTGGCCGTCAGGGAAAAGGCCAATGCCCCGATTGAACTCAGCATCCTTCTCACTGACAATGCGGCAATCGCTGAATTGAATCTCCAGTGGCGGGGAAAGACCGGCCCGACAAATGTGCTGTCCTTCCCGGCGGAGAATGATGGGGTGATACCTGGCGCACCGGTGCTGCTGGGTGATGTTGCCATTGCGCTTGAAACGCTGATTGCCGAGGCGCACGAAGCTGGTATCGAGCCTCGGGATCATCTCCGGCATCTTGTTGTGCATGGTGTGTTGCACCTGTGCGGTTACGATCACGAAAATGATGTCGACGCAGATCGAATGGAAAGCCGTGAAATTGTCATACTGGAAGTGCTCGGCGTATCTGATCCTTATGCTGCCGCTGAGCGGCGCATCGAGGAGGCCCGGCCATGAGCAGTCTGAGTGATGAGTCAAAACCGCCTGAAGAGGAAGCGACCGAGGGCGGGTCGGGAATCAGGAAGTTGTGGAGAACGCTGACCGGCAGCCGCAATGATGCGGATAATCTGCGCGACACGATTGAAGAGCTGATCGAGCTTGAAGACGACGGCGATAATGCAGAGGAACTTACCCTGTTCCGCAATGTCCTGAGTGTTCGCGATGTCACCGTTAATGACGTGATGGTCCCGCGCGCGGATATAAAAGCGGTCGACGTTGAAACGACTATCGCGGATGTTGCCAAGTTTATGAGCGCGTGCGGGCATTCACGGTTGCCGGTATATCGCGACAATCTCGATGACGTCGTCGGTATGCTGCACATCAAGGACCTGCTGCCGAGCTGGGAAGGCGACCAGGATACGGGGATTGGCAAGATTGTCCGCAAGCCGCTATTCGTTGCGCCGTCGATGCCGGTTCTGGAGCTGCTGCTTCAAATGCGCGTTCAGCGGCTGCACATGGCGCTGGTGGTCGATGAATTCGGTGGCATAGACGGGCTGGTGACGATCGAGGACCTCGTTGAGGAGATCATCGGCGAGATCGAAGACGAGCACGATAAAGACCGGGGTCCAGAACTTGTGCGCAAGGGGCCGGGTATCATCGACGTGGATGCCCGCCTCGAGATCGAGGATTTCGAGGCCGAAGCCGGCACTTTCCTGACGGCAGTAGAGCGGGATGAAGACATAGATACAATGGGCGGGCTGGTGTTTTATCTCGCAGGACGGGTTCCGGGCCGTGGCGAGGTGATTGGTCATGAATCGGGCATTGAGTTCGAGGTTCTCGAAGCCGACCCCCGTCGCATTCGTCGTCTCCGAGCATCCCAGGTGCCCGTCCAAACCGGCGAATGAACGAAAGACCCGTCCGTCTCCGATATCCGCCGCCGGCATGTTGTCCGCCATGATGCCCGCCGCTGTTAAGAACTTTGCCCGGATGCTTGCTACGGTTGTCGGGTGGCGCCGCCTTTTGCTCGCCTTTCTGTTCGGCGCCCTGGCTGTTGCGGCGCAGCCTCCCGTTCATTTCCTGCCTGTATTGCTGATCTCTTTTCCCGTTTTTATATGGCTACTCGACGGGGCGACGACCTGGCGCAGCGCGTTCGGTGTCGGCTGGATGTTCGGTGCGGGATATTTCGCCGCTGGTCTCTATTGGGTTCCCAATGCGCTTCTCGTGGATGCGGCAAGGTTCGCCTGGCTGATTCCGTTTGCGGTCCTGGGTTTGTCGCTCGGACTGGGCCTGTTTATCGGCGGTGCGGCAGTGCTTGCCCGAAAGATCTGGTCGCCCGGGGTTGGCCGTATTTTCGCTCTTGCGGCGTTTTGGGTGCTGTTTGAATGGGTGCGGGGAACGGTTCTGACCGGTTTTCCGTGGAATCCGGTCGGGAATGTCTGGGTTGCTGTGCCGCCGGTGCTGCAATCTGCGGCATGGCTGGGTGTATATGGTCTATCTGCGATTACGGTCTTTGCGGCGGCAGCGCTTGCGATGCTGGGTGACCCGGGTGTTTCGGGCGCCCCGCGCGCACGGACGTGGAGATGGGCCGTCTCGGGAATTGCCCTGCTCGCTCTGATTGCCGTGGCCGGGACATTTCGTCTCGCCCAGGCGCCGGGTGAAAATGTGCCGGGCGTGTTTCTGAGGATCGTTCAGCCGAATATTGCGCAACGCGACAAATGGCTGCCTGAGCGCCGTGCCCGGAATTACGCGCGTCATCTCGAGATGAGCGGTAAAGGTAGCGATGGCCGGGTCACCCATGTGATCTGGCCGGAAACGGCCGCACCTTTCTCAGTGTCGACCGATGCTGCGCGTCGCGCATTGATGCGCCGCGCGGTACCGCCCGACGGTTTGCTGCTGACCGGGTCAGTCAGGCTGGAACGGCAGAATGGTCGCGTTGTCCGTATATGGAACAGTCTGGTGGCTGTCGATGACAAGGCGGGGGTCGCGGCAATATACGATAAGCATCATCTGGTGCCGTTTGGCGAATACATGCCGTTGCGGGCTTTTCTGCCGCTCGACAAGATTACCGCCGGGGCGCTCGATTTCTCTGCCGGGCCGGGACCGCGTACACTCCGTTTGCCGGGTTTGCCGGCTTTTAGCCCTCTTATCTGTTACGAGATAATCTTTCCGGGTCGTGTTGTGGATGCGGATGATCGGCCGTCATGGCTCCTGAACATCACCAATGATGGCTGGTTCGGCACAAGCGCGGGCCCGCACCAGCACTTTGCCTCGGCCCGGCTTCGCGCTGTCGAAGAGGGTCTTCCGGTGGTTCGTGCTGCGAATACCGGTATATCGGGTGTGATTGATGCCTATGGTCGGGTAGTCGTCCGCCTCGGCCTGGATCGCGCAGGTATCGTGGATTCGGAACTTCCCAGAGCTTTGACCGGCCGAACTGTTTTCTCCCGATTTGGCAATAGCATTGCCGGATTTGTGGGCTTTCTGATGTTTTTATATGCAATTGTATTACATTGTCGACAGAAGGAGGCATATAAATGAAACATGTCGAAACAATTTTGGTGGCGGTTTGTACCCACGATAGTATACTGAGCGCTTCCTTAGTCAGTTTGAAGACCACTCCGGGACACGTGATCTCTCTCGGGCCACCCTGAACTGAGAAACAGTAATACGCGAGAAAACGAACACGTTATGGACAAGCCTGAAGAGACAAAGAAGAAGCGCGCAACCCCTATCCGCACCAGGGGCGGGCCTGAGGCGGTAGACGTACATGTCGGCAGTCGTGTCCGGCAACGCCGGACAATGCTCGGCATGAGCCAGGAAAAGCTCGGTGAAGCGCTTGGCCTCACTTTTCAGCAGGTTCAGAAATATGAACGCGGCGCGAACCGTATCGGCGCAAGCCGGCTGCACCATATCTCGGAAGTCCTTGATGTCCCGATCAATTATTTTTTCGAGGACATGTCCCCGACCTTTACCCGCAAACGGGGCAAGGCGGGTCTTGCCGAAGCGCAGGCTGAATACGATCATGACCCGATGGCAAAACGTGAGACGCTCGAACTTGTCCGTTCGTACTACAAGATCACCGATCCCAAGGTACGCCGTCGCGTGTTCGAGCTTACCAAACAGCTCGGCAAATCCTTCGCCGAGAGTTAGGTTACCCACAATGCTCTCCCGATCTGTCCAGTGACGCGATCGGTGCAGACCGGCGTAACGCAGATTACTTGACCTCGCGCGCGGTTATTGTCACAACGCTTCACAAGATGGTTAAGCGCGTCAGCGTGCTGCCGCCTGTGGTATCTGCGACTAATCACTCAGGACCGAACCCTGCCGGGCGGGTCCAGACAATAAATCAATTCGAGGAGCGAGAACGTGCCCAAGGGAACTTACCTATTTACCAGTGAATCCGTTTCCGAAGGACATCCGGACAAGGTCTCTGACCGGATCTCCGATGCCGTCGTGGATCTTTATCTCGGCGCTGACCCGTTATCCCGTGTGGCCTGCGAAACGCTGACGACAACCAACCGCATCGTGCTCGCCGGCGAAGTGCGCGGCCCGGAATCAATCACCAAGGAAATGATTGAAGGCGTTGCCCGCGATGCTGTGAAGGATATCGGGTACGAACAGGAAGGCTTTCACTGGAAAAATGCAGAGGTTGAAGTTCACCTTCACCAGCAGTCCGTAGACATCGCCCAGGGCGTCGATGCCGCTGGTAACAAAGACGAAGGCGCAGGCGATCAGGGCATCATGTTCGGTTATGCCTGCACTGAAACGCCGACGCTCATGCCGGCGCCGCTGTATTATTCGCACGAAATTCTCCGTTCTCTGGCAAAGGCGCGCCACGCTGATTCAAATTCAGGCCTTGGCCCGGATTCAAAAAGCCAGGTGACGCTCCAGTATGAAAACGACAAACCGGTCGGAGCGACGTCCGTCGTGGTCTCGACCCAGCACGCTGACGGGCTTGATCAGGACCAGATCCGTGAAATCGTGCGCCCGCATGTCGAATCTCTCTTGCCGGCCGGCTGGATGTGCCCCGAGGAAGAATTCTACGTTAACCCGACCGGACGCTTCGTGATTGGCGGCCCGGACGGCGATTGCGGACTGACGGGGCGCAAAATCATCGTCGACACCTATGGCGGTGCAGCACCTCACGGCGGTGGCGCGTTTTCGGGCAAAGATCCGACGAAAGTCGATCGCTCGGCCGCTTATGCGGCGCGCTGGGTTGCGAAAAACGTCGTTGCTGCGGGAATGGCTGAAAAATGCGTTATCCAGCTTGCCTACGCGATTGGTGTTGCCAAGCCGCTGTCTGTCTATGTTGACACTGCCGGCACCGCAACGATGGACGAGGACAAACTGGCAGGCGTAATCCAGGAAGTCGTCGACCTGTCGCCCCGCGGTATCCGCGAAGGCCTGCAGCTCAGCCGGCCGATTTATGCGCGCTCGGCGGCATACGGTCACTTCGGCCGCGAGCCCGACGCCGATGGCGGCTTCTCCTGGGAGAAAACGGATCTCGTCGACGCCTTGAAAGCGGCGGCGTCTTCCTAAGCCGCGCATTCCCCTGACCGATCAGGATCAACCGGCCCGCCGCCGCATATTATATGGGCGGCGGCAGGGCCGACGGTTGCGGACCGGCCAGCGTGCGCTGGTCGAGAACCTGTTGCCGTCAATCGAGATCGAACTGCCGGGTGAATCCGAGGCCTTTTCGCCGAGCGGCCTGTTCGATGCGCAGACCGAACAGGTATGGCTCGAAATCGGCTTCGGTGGCGGTGAACACCTCGCCTGGCAGGCCAAAAACAATCCACACACCGGTATTATCGGCTGCGAGCCGTTTATCAACGGTGTCGTAAAGCTGCTCGGGAATATCCGGGACGACAATCTGGGGAATGTCCGGTTGTACCGGGATGACGCGCGCCAGCTTGTCGACCGTCTGCCCGACGCTTCCATCGACCGGGCCTTCATCCTGTTCCCGGACCCCTGGCCCAAGACGCGTCACAACAAGCGCAGGATTGTCTCGACGCCGGTCATCAACCGTCTGGCGGAGGCCCTGCGGGACGGTGCGGAACTACGTATCGGAACCGACGACCCCGGATACCTTGAGTGGATTCTGTGGCACATGCAGAAACAGCCGGCTTTCTCCTGGCAGGCCCGCGTGCCCGGTGACTGGCGGGTCCGACCGGATGACTGGCCCGCAACGCGATATGAGCAAAAGGCCGCAAGAGCGGGGCGCAGCAGTGCTTTTCTGACGTATATCCGGCAGGATCGGGCGGCGGACTGAGGCACTATAAATGCTTGCCATCGGCGCTGGCCGGGACTAGGTTACGCGACACTTAACCACAGGCCCTCCCGGGGACCGAATAAAAGCTTAGAAGAGTGGGCCCGGCCCGCTTTTTTTATTGGGTGACCGGATAGGCGCCCGGCTAGGTAAAAGATACTTGGACGAAACGTATTTAGGCGAAACATACTGACGATGGATCAGGCTTCACTTGTCGCACGGCTGATAGAACCGTCCCTTGACTCGATGGGATACGAACTTGTGCGCGTACAGATCAGCGGCGGTGCATCGGACTGCTGTTTGCAGATCATGGCGGAGCGCAAGGATCGCGCCGAGATGAATGTCGAAGATTGCGCCAGTATCAGCCGCAATATCTCGACAGTCCTCGATGTTGAGGACCCTATCAGCGAGGCGTATACGCTGGAAGTCAGCTCTCCTGGCATGGACCGCCCGCTTGTCCGGTTGGATGATTTCAACCGTTTCGCGGGTTTTGAGACGCGGATCGATACGCGCGATGCGATCGTTGACCGCAAGCGCTTTCGCGGCAAGTTAAAGGGTCTCGACGGCGAGACCGTCCTGATTGAAGTCGATGGCGAAACCTATGAAATTCCTTTCGAGGACATATTACGCGCCAAGCTGGTGCTGACCGACGAGTTGATTGCCGCCAGCCAAAAGGCGCACAAACAGAACAAAGAAAACGTTTAACGCTAACGGAAGAACGAAAATGGTTGATATGGAAAACATCCCGGTCGCGGGATATGACCGGCTTGAACTGCTGCAAATCGCTGATGCGGTTGCGCGGGAAAAATCGATCGAGGCTGAGGAAGTACTGGAGGCCATGGAAATGGCGATCCAGAAAGCGGCGCGTTCCAAATACGGGCTGGAGCACGATGTGCGTGCTGAAATCGACCGCAAAAGCGGCGACATCAAGCTTGCCCGCTATCTTGAGGTCACCGATGAAATCGAGAACGAGGTAACGCAGGTAACGCCGAAAGAGGCGCAAACGATGCAGGAAGGCGCCGTCGCCGGCGACTTTATCATCGATCCGCTGCCACCGATCGATTTTGGGCGTATTGCTGCGCAGACGGCAAAACAGGTTATCGTCCAGAAGGTGCGCGAAGCAGAACGCAAGCGCCAGTACGAGGAATACAAGGACCGCGTCACCGAAATCGTCAACGGTATCGTCAAGCGTACCGAGTTCGGCAATATCACGGTCGATCTCGGGCGTGCCGAGGGCGTGATCCGGCGGGATGAATCCATCCCGCGTGAATCGCTGCGTCCCGGTGACCGTGTGCGGGCTTACATCTATGACGTTCGTGAAGAAATTCGCGGCCCCCAGATTTTCCTGTCGCGTAGCCATCCCCAGTTCATGGCGAAACTGTTCGGGCAGGAAGTGCCGGAAATCTATGACGGTATTATCGAGATCAAGTCAGTCGCCCGCGACCCGGGTAGCCGGGCGAAGATCGCCGTGCTGTCGAACGATTCCAGCATCGATCCGGTCGGTGCCTGTGTCGGTATGCGCGGCAGCCGTGTTCAGGCTGTTGTCGGCGAATTGCAGGGTGAGAAAATCGATATCATCCAGTGGTCCCCGGACCCCGCGACATTCATCGTCAACGGGCTGGCCCCGGCCGAGGTGACCAAGGTTGTGCTCGACGAAGAGCAGCAGAAGATCGAAGTGGTCGTCCCCGACGAACAGCTCAGCCTGGCGATCGGGCGTCGCGGACAGAACGTGCGCCTCGCATCACAGCTTACTCAGTGGGACATTATGATCCTGACCGAGGAAGAAGAATCCGAACGCCGTCAGGAAGAATTCCGGTCGCGCTCGCAGATGTTCATTGACGGTCTCGACGTTGACGATGTGCTGGCGCACCTGCTCGTGACCGAGGGCTTCTCCAGCATTGAAGAAGTCGCGTTCGTGCCCATCGAAGATCTGCTCTCGATCGAGGGCTTTGACGAGGATATTGCAGAAGAACTGCGGAACCGGGCGAATAACTTCCTGTCCGAAGAGGAGGAGCGCCTCGCAACCATGCGCCGCGAACTGGGCGTTGACGACGAGCTCGCCGTTTTGGCCGGTTTGACCCCTGCGATGGTGGTTACGCTCGGCGAGGCCGGCATCAAAACGCTCGACGACCTGGGTGACCTGGCGACCGACGAGCTGAACGACCCCGGAAACCGGGAAGGTGAGGGCCGCGGAATTCTTGCCGAATACGGACTAGACGAAGATCAGGCCAACGCGATCATCATGGCCGCGCGGGCGCACTGGTTCGATGATGAAGACGCGCCGGCGGCTGAAGAGCCTGCCGAGGCTGCCGCCGAAGAACCGGCTTCCACCGAGGAGGTCTGAGCGTATCGGCATGGCCCGCCCCGAAAAGCAGATGCCGGAGCGGCGCTGCATCTATACGCGCGAAACATCGCCGCGCGGGATGCTGGTCCGTTTCTCCGTCTCGCCCGACGGGATGGTTGTGCCGGACCTGGAAGAGAAGCTGCCGGGGCGCGGATTGTGGTTGACCGCGCGCGGCGATATAATAAGGCGGGCTTGCGCCGAGAACGTGTTCTCGAAGGCTGCTCGCCGGAACGTAACGGTACCGGCGGACCTGCCCGACCGCCTTGCCGCGCTGATGAACAGCCGCTGCCTCGATCTGATCGGGTTGGCGCGGCGGTCTGGCGCGGCGGTTGCCGGGTTTGAAAAGGTCCGGGCGGCGCTCGATGCCGGCGACGTGGCGCTTTTGATAGAAGCGTCGGATGGCGCTGATGACGGGCGTGAGAAACTGGCCCGACGTGCGGCCGGGGTTGAAACGCTGTCTTTATGGACGGCTGATCAGCTCGGTGCACCATTCGGGCGCGATAGAGCTGTACATGCAGCGATCTTCGCCGGCGGTCTTGCTGACCGTTTGTCGAGGGAAGCGCAGCGTTGTGCGGGAATACAAAGCGAGGGTGCCGATATCGGCGCCCATCTTGAGTTGCAGGAAAGCTGACCGAAGATGACAGACCAGAAAGAAACCACAGACGGCAAGAAGAAAAAGCTGTCGCTCTCACGGCCCGGCAAGCTCGAGCTCAACAAGACGGTTGATGCCGGCCAGGTTCGCCAAAGCTTTTCTCACGGTCGCACAAAGGCCGTCGCTGTAGAGGTGCGCCGCAAGCGTACCTTCAAGCAGGCCGATGACGGCGCGATGACGGAAATCAGAGATCAGCCCAAGGTCGAAGAGGCCACACCCGTCGTTGAGGCCCCCGTCGAACCCGCGGCACCGGTCAAGAAGGCGGATGCACCTGCGCGGACGCTGACGGATCAGGAACGTGCCGCCCGCACGCGTGCCCTTGAAGGTGCGCGCCAGACCGAGACGGAGATTGCCGAAAGCCGCGCCGAGCGTGAGGCCATGGAAAACCGCCGGCGTGAAGAAGAGGCCCGGCAGCGCGACGTCGAAGAGCAGCGCCGCAAGGAAGAAGAAGAGCGTCGGCGCGCCGAAGAGGAAGAGCGCCACCGTCTGGACGAAGAGGCCGCGCGTCGCGCCGCAGAACAGGCTGCCCGACTTGAAACACCCGACCCGAGTGCCGGGGATACCGCGAAGCCGAAAGCCAAGGCCAAAACCGAAGTCCGAGCGCCTGTCGCAGAGGAAGAGGCCAACCGGGACGGCAAGACCGAGGCCCGTAAACCTGCAGCCCGGCGTGGCGATTCACGCCGCCGTGGCGGCAAGCTGACCATTTCGCAGGCGCTGAACGATGAAGAACGTCAGCGCAGCCTGGCTTCCGTACGCCGCCAGCGGGAACGTGAAAAGCGTGCAGCATCCGGGCCGAAGGAATCGAAAAAAGTGTTCCGAGAAGTAATCATTCCAGACACCATCACGGTGCAGGAGCTCGCCAACCGTATGACCGAGCGAGCCGGCGATATCATCAAGGCGCTGATGAATAACGGTATCATGGCGACGATCACCGAAACGATCGATGCCGAAACCGCGGAACTGGTTGTGACTGAGTTCGGCCATACGCCCAAACGTGTTTCCGAAGCCGATGTCGAAATCGGCCTCAAGGGCGGCGAAGACAAGGACGACACGAACCTTCAGCCTCGCCCGCCGGTAGTGACAATCATGGGTCATGTCGATCACGGCAAGACGTCGCTGCTGGACGCGCTTCGGTCGACGGACGTCGTCGCCGGTGAGGCCGGTGGCATCACGCAGCATATCGGTGCCTACCAGGTGCGGATGGCGAGCGGTGACAAGATCACGTTCCTCGATACCCCCGGCCATGAAGCGTTCACGGCTATGCGGTCGCGCGGTGCGAATGCTACGGATATCGTCGTGCTCGTGGTAGCTGCCGATGACGGCATCATGCCGCAGACGGTGGAAGCCATCGATCATGCAAAGGCAGCCGGTGTTCCGATCATCGTTGCGATCAACAAGATGGACCGGCCCGATGCGAATGCGGACCGGGTGCATAATGAATTACTGTCGCATGAACTGGTTGTCGAAAATCTCGGCGGCGATGTCCTTACGGTAGAAGTATCGGCGCTAAAGAGAACCAATCTCGACAAGCTTGAAGAAGCGATCATCCTGCAATCGGAGATCCTCGAAATCCAGGCGAACCCCGATCGGGATGCCGAAGGTGTTGTCGTCGAAGCGAAGGTAGAAACCGGACGCGGATCCGTTGCCACCGTGCTGGTACAGCGCGGGACACTTAATGTCGGTGATATCGTGGTCGCGGGTGCCGAGTGGGGCAAGGTGCGCGCGCTCATCGATGACACAGCTGCACGCGTCGATGCGGCGTCGCCGTCCATGCCGGTTGAAATTCTCGGCCTTAACGGCACACCGAACGCGGGTGACGAATTCGGGGTTGTCGAGAGCGAAGCGCGGGCCCGTGAAATCACGGAATTCCGTCAGCGTCGCAATCGCGATGCCAAGGTCCAGGCGGGTGCCCGTGGCACGCTGGATCAGATGTTCGACCAGATCCAGGCAGGTGAGGTCAAAGAAATTCCGATCGTCGTCAAGGGTGACGTTCAGGGCTCGGTTGAGGCGATCCTCCAGAGTGCACACAATCTCGGTACCGACGAAGTATCCGTCCGGGTGCTGCATTCCGGTGTCGGCGCGATCAATGAATCCGATGTCACACTTGCTCAGGCGTCCGGTGCAATGCTCGTCGGTTTCAACGTCCGCGCCAATGCACAGGCGCGCAGGTTGTCCGAGAGCGAAGGCACGGATATACGCTATTACGCGATCATCTATGACCTGGTCGACGATCTGAAATCGATGCTCAGCGGCATGCTGGCACCGCAGATCCGCGAGACTTTCCTGGGCAATGCGGCGATCAAGGAGGTGTTCAACATCACCAAGGTCGGCCGGGTCGCGGGTTGCGACGTCACCGAGGGCGTTGTTCGGCGCGGTTCCAGTGTTCGTCTTCTGCGCGACGACGTTGTCATCCACGAAGGCAAGCTGTCGACGCTCAAGCGGTTCAAGGATGAAGTGCGTGAAGTCACGCAGGGCTTTGAATGCGGCATGGCGTTCGAGAACTACCAGGATCTCAAGGCCGGTGACGTCATCGAATGTTTCGATGTCGAGGAAATCGCCCGAACCCTGTAGCGCTCAGTTCGGTATCGGTGCCTGCAGGGCACTACAACAGGTTATTTAGCGGATTATTGCGATGAAGCGCGGTGAATCTAAGTCCCGTAGCCAGCGGCAGTTGCGTATCGGTGAAGTGATCCGGCATGTCCTGGTCCAGTTGATCGATCGTGGCGAAGCGAACGACCCCGGCCTGGACGGTGTTTCCATCACGGTGACCGAGGTCCGCGTCAGCCCTGACCTGCGTAATGCCACGGCGTTTGTGATGCCGCTTGGCGGGACCGGCAGCGACGAAATCCTGGAAAGCCTGAACCGGGCGGCTCCGTTTTTCCGGCGGCGTGTCGCGGCCGAGGTCGATCTGCGCCGTCTGCCGTCGCTGTCCTTTGAACTCGATGCCACTTTCGACAATGCGGATCATATCGAGGCTCTGCTGCGAAGCCCGACGGTTTCCGCCGACGTAACGGCGCCCCGGGACCCCGATCCAGACCCCGATACAGATATCGATACAGAAAAAGATGGGGCGTAAACGCCGCGGCAAGCCGATTCACGGCTGGATAGCGGTCGATAAGGATATCGGCCTGACCTCAACCCAGGTCGTCGGCCGGGTCCGCAGAATTTTCGATGCACAGAAAGCAGGTCATGCGGGCACGCTCGATCCGTTGGCGACCGGCGTTCTGCCGATAGCGCTGGGTGAAGCGACCAAAACCGTTCCCTATGTAATGGATGGTGCAAAATCCTATCGGTTTACCGCCTGCTTCGGCGAGGCACGGGATACAGATGATCTGGAAGGCCGTGTTATCGCGACAAGCGATGTCCGCCCCGATGATGCGTCCATACAGGCTGCCCTGCCCGAATTCACGGGCACTGTGTTGCAGGTGCCGCCGGTTTATTCCGCCATCAAGATCGATGGACAGCGATCCTATAAAATGGCGCGGGACGGGAACGGAGAATTGCCACCGGCCAGAAACGTCGAAATCAGCCGTTTCGAGCTTGTCGACCGTCTCGATGCAGATCACGCCGTTTTCGAAGTCGATTGCGGAAAAGGGACCTATATCCGGAGCCTTGCCCGCGATCTGGGGGTCCGTCTCGGGTCGGTCGCGCATGTATCGGAACTGCGCCGCACGCTTTGTGGCCCGTTTTCTGAAAAAGATGCGATTTCGCTGGATAAACTGGCCGAATCCATGCTATCTGCCCCCCCGCAAGATACCTTGCTGCCCGTCACGACCGCGCTGGACGACATCCCGGCGCTGGCCATGACGGATACCCAGACCGACCACCTGCGTCATGGACGCGCGGTCCGGGCGCGAAGCGGCAGTACCATTTTCGTCGATGCGAACCAGTTGGACGCAATATGCGACGGAGAAGTGCTGTGTGCCATGTCGGGTGATACCCCGGTCGCGCTCGCCCGTCTCGAAGGAGAGGAAATCCGGCCGGTTCGGGTGCTTAACATCGAAGGCGTCCCCATGACGGACGCGGAAACGGAGTAAACGATGTCGATTACGCAAGAGCGCAAGACAGAGCTGATTAAAGAATATTCCACCGGCGAGTACGATACCGGTTCGCCCGAGGTTCAGGTTGCCATCCTGTCGGAACGCATCAGCAACCTCACGGAACATCTCAAAGAACACAAAAAGGATTTCCACTCGCGTCGTGGCCTGCTGATGATGGTCGGCCAGAGACGGCGCCTGTTGGATTATCTCAAGCGTAAAGATCAATCACGCTATGAGAAACTGATCGCAAGCCTCGGACTCCGGCGCTGATCAGAAGACCGCATTTGATTTGATATGCACACCGGCCTGCGCAATCGCGGGCCGGTGTTGCATATAAGCGAATGTGGATAAACGGTCGCGGCCATGGGGGTCGCGCATGAAAGTCCGGCAAGGGTCGAACGCCCGCCGGCCGCATCAATGCACATTGCCGATGCGAAACCGGCCCGGCCACGTAGGGTGGCGGGCTTAGGAAGGAATGTAAGATATGTTCACCGAACACCGTAAAGAAATTCAATGGGGCGGTCGTCCGCTCATCATCGAAACCGGGAAAATTGCCCGGCAGGCCGACGGGGCCGTCATGGTCACCTATGGCGAAACCAAGGTACTCTGCACCGCTGTGGCGCAGAAAGCGCCGAAGCCGGGGATCGATTTTTTCCCGCTGACGATCAACTACCAGGAAAAGACATTTGCCGCCGGTAAAATCCCGGGTGGCTTTTTCAAGCGCGAAGGCCGTCCATCCGAAAAGGAAACGCTGACGTCTCGCCTTATTGACCGTCCGTTGCGTCCTCTGTTCGCCGGTGGTTTCCGGAATGAAACTCAGGTGATCTGCACCGTGATGGCGCATGACCTTGAAAACGATCCAGATATCGCTGCGCTCGTCGGCTCGTCTGCGGCGCTGACCATTTCGGGTATCCCGTTCATGGGCCCGATAGGTGCTGCCCGCGTCGCCTATATCGACGGCGAATACGTCCTGAACCCGCTTCAGGAACAGATGGCCGATACTGACCTCGACATGATCGTGGCCGGCACGGCAAACGCGGTCAACATGGTGGAATCGGAAGCCAACGAGCTTTCCGAGGATGTCATGCTGGGTGCTGTGATGTTTGCCCATAAAGGATTCCAGCCTGTCATCGACATGATCGTCGAGCTGGCGGAACTCTGCGCGAAGGAGCCCTGGGACATTCCCCAGGCGCCCGACGATGAAGCAGCGCTGCTTGCACGGGTCAGCGGAGCGGCAGAAGCCGGCCTCCGTGACGCCTACAAGGAGACCGTCAAGCAGGCGCGTGTCGAAAAGATCGGCGCCGCCAAATCCGCCGCGATGGAAGCATTCGCCGATGATGACGACAGCATTCAGGAACGTGCCAAGGGCATGCTGAAGACTGTCGAAAAAGACATTGTCCGGAACGCCATCCTTGATACCAAGCAGCGTATCGACGGTCGTGATCTTGAAACCGTTCGGCCGATTGCGTCCGAGGTTGGCATCCTGCCGCGTGCACATGGCTCTGCCTTGTTCACCCGGGGTGAAACCCAGGCGCTCGTCACCGCGACGCTCGGAACCGGCCAGGACGAGCAGATCATCGATGCGCTTGAAGGCGAATATCGCGAAAACTTCCTGCTGCACTACAACTTCCCTCCCTACTCGGTTGGTGAAGCCAGCTTCCTGCGGTCTCCGGGCCGTCGTGAAATCGGTCATGGAAAGCTCGCCTGGCGTGCCATTCGTGCTCTGCTGCCGGCCAAGGAAGACTTCCCCTACACGATGCGCATCGTGTCGGAAGTCACGGAATCCAACGGCTCGTCTTCAATGGCGACTGTTTGCGGCACATCGTTGTCGCTGATGGATGCGGGTGTTCCGCTGCGCCGTCCGTGTGCGGGTATTGCCATGGGTCTCATCAAGGAAGACGAACGCTTCGCCGTTTTGTCCGATATCCTCGGCGACGAGGATCATCTTGGAGACATGGACTTCAAGGTTGCCGGTACCGAGGAAGGCATCACTGCTCTCCAGATGGATATCAAGATCACCGGTATCACCGAGGAAATCATGCAGGTCGCACTCGGCCAGGCCAAGGGCGGCCGCATGCACATCCTGGGCGAGATGGCAGCAGCGCTGACATCGGGCCGTGAAGAAGTCAGTGACTTCGCACCGCGGATTACGACCTTCCAGATTCCGAAGGACAAGATCCGCGAAGTTATCGGCACCGGTGGCAAGGTTATTCGCGAAATCTGCGATGAAACCGGCGCAAAGGTCGATATTGAGGATGACGGTACGATCAAAGTCTCGTCGGTTGATAACGCTGCTGCCGAAGCTGCAGTCAACTGGATCAAGGGCATCGTTGCCGAGCCGGAAATCGGCGTGATCTACACCGGTAAAGTGGTGAAGGTTGTCGATTTCGGCGCATTCGTGAACTTCATGGGCTCCCGCGACGGTCTGGTGCATATTTCCGAACTGGAAAATCGCCGGGTCGACAAGGTCACCGATGTGGTCAACGAAGGCGACCAGGTCAAGGTCAAGGTCCTGGCGGTCGATGACCGCGGAAAGGTTCGCCTGTCGATGAAAGTCGTCAATCAGGAAACCGGCGAAGACCTGTCCGACAAAAAAGAAGAAGAAGCCGCTACCGACGCCTGATCGGTAACTTCGAAAAACGTGCTCCAGTCCCGGACGGTGAAATTAAATCACTGTCCGGTACTGGCCGTTTCGGAAACCCTTCATATAATAGTAGTCATACGGCATGTGTCCGGGAGATAGATTCTGAAACCGTTGCAACCGCTTGTCATTTCGGGCAAGGAGGTCGCCCCTCTCGTGGAGGGCGGCAAAGGCATCGCTGTATCTAATGGCGAAAGCTCGGGCGCGTGGGCGGCGACGGGCGGGGTTGGCACGTTCTCCGGCGTGAATGCAGATTCCTATGACGAAAACGGCAATATCATTCCACTTGCCTATCAGGGGCGAACACGGCGTGACCGGCACGAAGAATTATTGGCCTATGCAATTCAGGGTGGCATTGCCCAGGCGCGTATAGCCCATGATGTTTCCGGCGGCGAAGGCCGGCTTCACATGAATGTTCTTTGGGAAATGGGCGGCGCGGAAAGGGTTCTGCGCGGGGTTCTTGGCGGGGCCAAGGGTCTTATCCATGGCGTTACCTGTGGCGCGGGTATGCCCTACAAGATTGCTGAGATTTCAGCCGAATACGGCGTCTATTATTACCCGATTGTCTCGTCGGCCCGGGCGTTTCGCGCGTTGTGGAAAAGAGCGTATCACAAGTTCCCCGAATGGCTCGGCGGCGTGGTCTATGAAGATCCGTGGCGTGCCGGTGGCCATAACGGGCTGTCGAACAGTGAAGACCCGAATGTTCCTGAAGATCCGCGCCCGCGTGTGGCGGAGCTGCGCAAGGTCATGAACGATCTGGGCCTGAATTCCGTGCCGATCGTTATGGCCGGCGGCGTATGGTATATGCGCGACTGGGCAGACTGGATCGAAGACCCGGATGTGGCGCCGGTCGCTTTTCAGTTCGGCACGAGGCCGCTGCTGACCCAGGAAAGTCCGATTTCCAAGGAATGGAAGACCCGCCTGCTCACCCTCGAGGAGGGCGACATCTTCCTCAATAAATTCAGCCCGACGGGGTTCTATTCTTCGGCGGTACGCAATCCGTTTCTCCGCGAACTGAAGGGCCGTTCCGACCGTCAGATCGCGTTTGTCGAGGAAGCAGAGGGCGACCTGCACCATGAATTCAAGATCGGTGCGCGTGGTCGCCAGATTTTCGTCACTGCCTCTGACAAGGCGCTTGCCGAGAAATGGGTGTCCGAAGGATATACAGACGGTCTACGGACTCCTGATTCGACCGTGATCTTCGTGTCGGCGGAAAAGAGCAAGGAAATCCAGAAGGACCAGTCAGACTGCATGGGGTGTCTGTCGCAGTGCCAGTTTTCCAACTGGGCACAGAACGAAGCGGCGACGACCGGTCGGCGGCCGGATCCGCGCTCATACTGCATCCAGAAAACACTGCAGGATATCGTCCATGGCGACCCGGTCGATGACCAGCTGATGTTCGCGGGCCATAACGCATTCAAGTTCAAGGACGATCCGTTCTATTCGAACGGGTTCATTCCCACCGTGAAGGAACTGATCGACCGGCTGCATACCGGCGATTAGCAACTCTTTCCGCCGGTTCAGGCAGTTATAGTTTGGATTAATTCCAAATGTCGGGTTTGCGCCTTGTGTTTTTTAGGCTTTAAAATTTCCGTCAGACGTCCTATATCTAACTCATGACTGAGAACACTTCTCATACCCGGCCGTATTCAGGCGTGATTGCGCATCTGAAACAGGCAGGCCTTCGGCCTACCCGGCAGCGTATTGCCTTGGCAAAACTGCTGTTTGAGGGCGAAAACCGCCACGTTACCGCCGAAGATCTTCATGCGGAAGCGCGTGCCGCTGGTGTCAGCGTTTCTCTCGCAACGATTTATAACTCCCTGCACCAGTTTACCGATGCCGGGATCATGCGGGAGGTCGTGGTAGAGGCCGGGCGGTCTTACTTCGATACCAATACCGGTGATCATCATCATTTTTTCCATGAAGATACCGGTTCCCTCGAAGATATCCCGACTGAGTTGATCAACGTGTCCGCATTGCCGGCTGCCCCCCAGGGTAAGTCGGTCCAGCGTGTAGACGTGATCGTGCGGGTGAGCGCCGACGACTGAGGTCGCATATCGGCGCGGCTCTCGTTTCTGGAATAATTCTAAACTATTGACGGCGGGCGGTGTCCAGCCTATATAAAGTGTGGGCGCCAGCCAATGCGGCTGTAAGCTCGGTCCGGCAGGAAACGGACCGCGGGACGCATACCATTGTGACCCCGCATAACAAAGCGACTGACTTTATAACCAGAACAAGGAGTGTGACATGCCGTCACTTGGTGGAACAAAGACCGAAAACAACCTGAAAGAGGCTTTTGCCGGCGAATCCCAGGCTAATCGCCGCTATCTCTATTTTGCACAGAAGGCCGATGTTGAAGGCTACAATGACGTTGCAGCCGTTTTCCGGTCCACCGCGGAAGGTGAAACCGGCCATGCGCATGGACATCTCGAATATCTCGAAGAAACCGGCGACCCCGCAACGGGACAGCCCATCGGTTCGACCGAGAATAACCTGAAAGCGGCTGTCGCCGGCGAAACCCACGAATACACCGATATGTATCCGGGCATGGCGCGCGAAGCCCGTGACGAAGGTTTCGACGAAATCGCAGATTGGTTCGAGACCCTTGCCAAGGCCGAACGCTCTCATGCGGGACGTTTCCAGAAGGCGCTTAACGACCTCGATTAATCCGACCAGCCACCGGCTCCGTCAGGGGCCGGTGGTTGCGGTCGCATCCAGACGGCACAACGCAAGCTGCGTGACAGTGTTGCCCGATAGATGCGCAGAACCACAAAAATATTCATTCAAAACGAGGTCGACCGATGTCTGAAGGCAGCCTGGGTGCGCCGGAACGCCATCCCATCCCGTGGCAGGAACCGGATTTCTATGACGAAGAAAAACTGGACGCAGAGTTGCGCCGCCAGTTCGACGTCTGCCATGGCTGTCGCCGTTGCCACAATCTGTGCGACTCGTTCCCGCTTCTCTTCGATCTGATCGATGAGGCCGAAAGCATGGAACTCGACACGGTAGATTCAAAGGATTTCAAACCGGTCATCGATGCCTGCACCCTGTGTGATATGTGCTTTTTGACCAAGTGTCCTTACGTGCCACCTCATGAATTCAACCTCGATGTTCCACATCTGATGCTGCGTTATCGCGCCGTGGAACTTAAAAAGGGCGATGTACCGTTCGTCGCAAAACAGATCTCGAAGACCGACCGGAACGGCAAGCTGGCCGGTGCTGTCGCCCCGCTGTCCAACTGGGCGACCCGCACTGAAAATAAGCTCACGCGCCCGGTTATGCAGGCTGCGACGGGGATCGATGCCAAGGCCGCGCTGCCCAAATTCCACAGCAAGACCCTGACCGACAGGGTGAAAAGCGACGCACCGCCGCGCAACGCGCAAGCGCCGGCCGCCGCCCGCAAGGCTGTTGTCTACGGTACCTGTTTCGTCAATTACAACGATCCTGCCATGGGCATGGATGCGCTCGAAGTGCTGGCGCAGAACGGTGTCGAAACCGAAGTTCTCCACCCTGCCTGTTGCGGCATGCCAATGCTTGAGCATGGTGATATTCCGGCTGTTGCGGAGGCCGCCAGAAAAGTTGCGGCTGAATTCAAGCCGTGGATCGAAAAGGGCTATGACGTTGTCGCGCTGACGCCGAGTTGTTCTCTGATGCTGAAATTCGAATGGCCGCTGATCCTGCCCGATGACCCGGATATCAAGTTGCTCTCGGAAGCGACCCAGGACATCAGCCAGTATGTCGTCGACATTTCAAAAAACGAGGGACTGGCCGAAGGTATGCAGCCTCTGGACGGACCGGTGACCGTGCACCTCGCCTGCCATTCCCGCGCCCAGAATATGGGTCAGAAGGCGGCCGAACTGTTACGGCTGATTCCGGAGGCTGATGTGAACGTGATTGAACGTTGTTCGGGGCATGGAGGTTCCTGGGGCATGATGAAGGACAATTTCGAGACGGCGATCAAGGTCGGCAGACCCGCTGCGCGTAAGGCGCTTGAAAATGTTCCGAAATACGTTGTGTCGGAATGCCCGCTTGCGGGCCTTCATATTCTGCAGGGAATGGAACGGCTCGCCGAAAAGGAAACGCCGCCACCGGCGGTGCCGGTTCACGCGCCTCATCCGGTGCAGTTGCTGGCCCAGGCCTATCGGCACGAAAGGAAATAAGATGAGCAATATGAGACAGATTACCCGGGAAGATATTCTCCCCTTCGAAGATTATGCTTCGACCCGCCGAGAGCGGAAAAAAGCCCTGATGTCGGTTAAGAAAGACCGGCGTATGGAGGTCGGCCCGCACGCGACGTTCTATTTTGAAAACTATGAGACGATGTGGAACCAGATCCACGAAATGCTTTATATCGAGCGCGGGGGCGAAGAGCAGATACCCGATGAACTCGCCGCCTATAATCCGCTTATTCCCCAGGGCCGCGAACTTGTTGCGACGATTATGTTCGAGATCGGTGACCCTGATCGGCGTGCGAAAGTTCTCGCTACCCTCGGCGGTGTGGAAGAGACCGTTTTCATCAATGTCGGCGGCGAAAAGATTATGGGTGTTGCTGAAGTCGACGTCGACCGCACAACAGAGGACGGAAAGGCTTCATCGGTTCAGTTCGTTCACTTTCCGTTTACGGATGCCCAGGTGGCCGCATTCCGATCGGCAGATGTCGAGGTTACGGTCGGTTTCGGCCACGAAAGTTATGCTCACAATGCGGGTGTATCACCGGCGGTGAGGGCGGCCCTTGCGGGCGATTTTGACTGAATTTCAGTCATTATTACCTGACCTCTGCGGTTTTGTTCTACAAGCGCATACGAATTATTAATATGTCACCACTATCTTATGGCTCCTAGACGCAACGGGTTCTGCAACCTCAGGCAGTATCCTGTGGCAGAACGAACAGGAGTAATCTGCTATGGCGAACGAAATGAACGTTCATGGTGACCACGTCGAAATCACGCTTTCCGGTGAATTGACGTTTTCGAGCTATAAAGAATTTCAGGAAGTTATGAAGTCAGCAACGGATGCGGGCAAAAAATCCTGCATTATCGATCTTTCGGCACTCAGTTCGATCGATTCCGCTGGTATCGGTATGCTCCTGTTTGCGAATGACGAGACCAAGCAGACAAATATCGATCTGTCTCTGCGCGGCCCCCAGGGACCGGTCAAAACGGTTCTCGAACACACCAAGATCAACGAAGTTATCCCGATCGTCGCCTGATTGACGTCTGATTGATCTTTGGGCGATTCACGGAGATTTCCGTGGATTGCATCTTGAAGCGAGCAAGAACGCCCTTGCCCGGTATGGGTGTGTCCGCACTATGAACTTCATTCAGTCCCAGGCCGGCTCCCCGGTCGAAGATCCTGTGCGCGCGGCTGCCGACCTGGACGCGGTCATGCGCGATTCCCGGATTCTGGTTGTCGACGACCAGAAAATGGTCCGGGAACTTCTGAAAATCTATCTCACGAATGGCGGTTACGAAAACCTGCTATTTGCCGGCGACGGGGATGAAGCTCTCGACATGATCGCTGCAGAGGATCCGGACCTTGTCGTCCTCGATCTGCAGATGCCCCGGATGAACGGGCTGGATGTCTGCAAGGCACTGCGTGCCGACCCGAAATATGAACTCCTGCCGGTTCTGGTACAGACGGCGGCGGATTCCGCGAAGGATCGGGCCGAGATTTTCCAGTCGGGTGCGACTGACATGGTCGGCAAACCGATCAACGACGCGGAGCTGCTGGCCCGGGTCGGCATTCATCTTCAGAACCGGCATATGCTCAACCAGCTTTCGCTCTATCGTGAAAAAATGGAACGTGACCTTCAGCAGGCGCGGGACATGCAACACCAGATCATGCCTGGCGCACGGGCATTGTCCGGTTTGCAGGAACAATACGATATAGAGATCAAAAGCCATTTCCAGACCTGCGATGAGCTCGGCGGGGATATGTGGAATGTCTGGCCGGTTGACGAGGCCCGGATGGGTTTCAGTATCATAGATTTTACCGGCCACGGGGTTGTTGCGTCCCTCAACACGTTCCGCTTCCAGTCCCTGGTTGCGACGAGTACTTTCGACCCCGAACGTCAGATCGAATACGTAGAGACGATAAATAGAAAGCTGCATCGCATGTTGCCCAGCGGCCAGTTCGCGACGGCAATCGGCGGATACATTGATCTATCCAGTGACGTCATACGCTATACGGCAGCGGCCGGCCCAAAGCCGTTTCTCATCTCGCCGGCATATCCGGATGGTGCGTTTCTGAAATCCGCTGGCCGACCGCTCGGTATGACGGGTGATTCATCATATGAAGAATATGAAGAGGCTTTCCCGCCTGGCAGCTCGCTGTTCCTGTATAGCGACGCGCTGACCGAGACGCCGGATATGATAAACCCGATCTATGATGACGACCGTATGCGGGCGGCGCTGACCGGCAAAATCGACCCGTCGGGTCATCCTTTCGATGTGATCCTTGCGGATTTCTTTGACCAGGCGAGAGAGCCCCTGAACGACGATCTGACAATGATTATGCTGACGCGGCCTGGAAAGTCCTGAACATGAACCGGCGCAGGCATCTCTCCACACAAAACGATGCCGCGCAACCGGCTTTGCCGCCAGCAGGCGTGCCGAACCATGACGCGCTGCCACTTCCGGGTTGTGTCATGCACAAGGCCCCCCATGTAGACGCGCTGGCCTGGCTATCCCGCACATTGCGTTGCGTCGAAGAGGTGGCGCCGCCGCCATACCAGCATTTCAAGGATTTTCATGCGACGCTCAAGGTTCAAACCTTTGACGATATCGACCAGTGCATAAAGATTGCCACGACAGTGCTGGCGCTTGCGCCATTGGCGACAACTGGCTTGCGGGAGCTGGTCGTCAATGCAGTCGAGCACGGTAATCTGGAGATCGATTTCGATCAGAAGTCTGAATTGCTCGCTACCGGCAAATGGCAGGATGAAATTGAAAGCCGTCTTGCCAATGCTGCATTCTGTGACCGCATTGCATCGGTAGAATTGATGCGCGATGATTCCACTTTCACAATCCGGGTCACCGATCAGGGTCCCGGTTTCGATTGGCGCAAACATCTCGACCCCGATACGGCGCCCCGGCATATGCTCCATGGCAGGGGTATGTCGCTCGCAATGGGCGCAGGGCTTGGGGATATCCAGTATGACGGTTCGGGTAATCGGGTCACTATCCGGGGCGTCTCTGATCCCGATCAGCAAACCTGAACCTACCGTTCCCTGATTATTTCTCGACGCACAGCCATTCAGGCTGCGCCTTAAAAATTTCTATGTGATTTGTTCGGCGACGCCGCAGAAGGCTGCCTGCTGAAGGCCGCGGGCGATTGCAATCCGTGTCCCGTCCGCTGCCGCTTTTGGCCGGTTACGGCCTGGGAAAGCTCATCATGCTGCGTCTCTGTCTTCGGTTGCTGCTTCTTCCTCATCGCCACCGACGAGCTCTTCGAACGATTTGACCTCAGAGATGAAGCGTTTCAGCACCTCGTCCAGTTCCCGTGTCTGGGTGGAGAGACCTTCCGCGGACTGATTCAGTTCCTCGACGGTCGTATTGGTCTGGTCGGCTGCCGTATTCACCATCGCGATGTTTTCGGACACCTGGCGTGTTCCGTTGGCGGCATTGCTCGCACTCTGGGCGATTTCCGCGGTTGCCTGTTTTTGCTGCGTGACCGCCTGCGAAATGGCTTCTGTGCTGTTCGCGACCTTGTTGATCGTGGTGCTGATCTCGCCGATGGCCTGCACGGCGACGCTGGTCGCGTTCTGGATTTCGCTTACCTGTTCTGAAATTTCCTCAGTCGCCTTGGCGGTCTGATCGGCGAGCGATTTAACCTCGGTTGCAACAACGGCGAACCCTTTGCCGGCTTCGCCTGCACGGGCAGCCTCAATCGTGGCGTTCAGCGCCAGCAGGTTTGTCTGGCTGGCGATGTCGTTGATCAGACCGACAACTTCGCCGATTTTCTGTGCTGCTTCGTCAAGCACGATGACGCCGTCATTCGCCCGCTTGGCTTCTTCTACCGCGGTCGCGGCGACGGCAGCGCTTTCGGTAACGATCGTGCTGATTTCATCGCCGGATGATGATAGCTCTTCCGCGGCTGCGGCCACGGTGTCGACGTTGGATGATGCATCGCCGGACGCTTTCGAAACCGCAGCGGCGCTGTTATAGGTGTTATCGGCGTTCGATTTGATGGTTGAGCCGTTATTGCGGACGTTCTCGAGCGATTCCACAAGATGTTTCATGTAAGCTGAAATCCGGTGTTCGTAGGCCCGTGATACGAGTCTCATAAAGACCGCCTTGTCTTCGGCTTTCTCGGTCTGTTTTTCCAACTCGGCCCGCTGTATCGCGTCGTTTTCGGCCCGTTCGTCGGCTGCGCGCTTTTGTTCGGCCGCGGCGTGCTGTTCGGCCTCGCGCGACTGTGCTTCAAGACGTTTGTTTTCCCGCAGCTTCTCCTTGAAGACCTGTAGCGAGGCGGAGATTCTGCCGATCTCGTCGCGCCGGCCCTGGAACGGAACGTCAGTATCCAGCTCGCCTTGTGCGAGATGGTCCATTGAATCGGTGATGTTAATGATTGGTTTGCTGAGGACCCGGCGAATGAAGGTGGTCAGCAAACCGACAACCGACAGCAAAACGATGACGGCGATGATGAGAGAACGGATTGCAGCCGCCTGTGCGTCGGCGTTGATCTGTTCAAGCGTCCAGGCCGTTGCGACAGTTCCGATGAACTTGTTGCTTTTGCCCGATGTTACCGGAAAGATCGCGATGATGTGGCTTTCCGTGATTTTAACAATACCGTCTTTCGCGGTCTCTGCCGTCAGGGCGCTGCCGGACAGGTCATAGGATTTCAGTTCCTTCGATGTGAAACTGTTGACGGTTTTGCCGTCGGCTGAAAACGCTGTGAATCCGGCGAATCCAGAACTTCTGTCACCGGCAAATTTGGCGTAAGACGCTGAAATTACGTCAGATTTTTTCCACCGGAGCGCACCCGATATCTGAGAGGCCAGTAGCGAGGCGATCGAGGATGCGCCGGCCGAGGCCTGCTGAAGGACCCGATCCTGGGCGGAGGAGTAGAGAATGGTGGTTTGTACCCCGATACCAACGGCGACGGCGACGGCGATAATCGCCGCCGCCTTTCGCCCGATGGTCCAGATAGTACCGGTCTTTTTCCCGTTCTCAGCCGCGCCCTGTGCTGAGGGTGCATTCAAATCGTTGGCAGTGTCGCTTGTCATTGAACAGTCTTCCGTCTGAGAAGGTTTGTTACCGGGGGTCTTACGGGTTTTCGCGGGCGCGTCTTATTCGACGAGCATTTCCACGTTCACACCGACGGTAATGGCGCCGATGGCTTTGCCGGTGGCGGGGTCGGTAATCGTCATACTGAGCTGGGACTGCAGCGCCTGGGACGATTCGTCTGTGCTTACCTTGCCGACATGGACCGTTTTCGGCCCCATGCTGTAGGTTTTCTGCCATTTGGCTTCGTCGCCCTGCCAGTAATCCGACGTGACGTCGCTCTGGCCGACATTCAGGCCCTTGTTATCCATGACAAAGATTTCCGTATACAGCCCGTCAGACTCGGCTTTGACCTTCTTCAGATAGGCCGACAGTTCATTGCCGAGAACAGCCTTGGTCATGTCACCGCCGCTTGATTTGACTTCGGCGCGCCAGGCTTTGTCCATCTTGATGATCTGGTCCTGGGTGAGCGACGCGTGTTTGCCGTTCTGGGCGTTGAGCGCGGCGACAACCACCGGATTGGCAGCCCAACCGGCGACCTTGCTGGATGCCAGCTGTTTCATCGGGGCGACATGTTCGTCCTCTGCGGAGGCCGGTCCGGCAACGAGCGCCGTCAGGGCGATTGCCGTCATCGTGCTTTTGATAATTGAGAGTTTCATCGGGGATTCCTCTGGTTTCTATAAGATATCCCGCAAGAATCTTGCTGCGGCATACCGAGACACCGTCGGTAATACAGGTGAATTATTTAAAATTGGATAATTTGCGGGGAATCCCCACGTCCAGCGTGCATGCGGACGGGGGGCGTCAGTCGAGCCGTTCGTTCCCGTATACGCCCCAGAAATGGGTACGCCGCATCCAGCCGCGTTTTTTGCCGATCTCGATACGGCACCAGTCGCCTTCGCATTCAAGTATGCGGGCTACGACCTTCTCCATAACGCGGGCTGTAAGCTTTGCACTTGCGGCGGGTTCTCGCCGTAGCGGCTGAATACCGCCCGTAACGATTGCTGTCCGCTTGCCCGACAGCATCGAGCGATGTACCCAGCCTTCGGTGCCCTGAAAATCACGGACTTTCCGCCAGTTTTCGAATTCTGCGACGATCTCGATCGGCAGGTTGCGCTGAACGAAGATCCAGTCGACCGGATATCGGACGCCGGGCCCGGTCCGCAGGTGCACTTTATTGGCGCGCAGCGATGCGAAGCGGGGCAGTGGCAATCCCGTATCGGCAATGGCAACCAGAGGGGTTGCCATAAGCAGGGCGGTCGCTGCGACAAAAGCGATTACGATCATCAGGGGCCGGAACATGGCGGCAGTATAAACCGGTGCGGTGAATCGCTCCATGTCTTCGGTGTTTCTCCGTTTTTGGCATGTGGATTGCTCGCGGGCCATGGTCCTGCAACATGTCTGGACAACTGCACTTGGCCCTGATACGCCAGAGATAATAATTGCCGAGAGACAACAAATTCAGGGAGACGGGCTGAAGATGCCCCAACGGAAACCGGTCGTCATCGTCACCCGGACGCTGCCACGTGACGTGGAAACGCGGATGATGGAGCTGTTTGAAGCGCGTCTGAACGCCAGCGACAAGCCGATGACGGCTGATGAAATCGTGGCGGCTGCCGAGGGCGCGAATGTGCTGGTCCCGACGGTAACGGACAAGATCGATGCCGCCCTGATCGCCCGCTTGCCGGACTCGATCGAGCTGATCGCTAATTTCGGTGTCGGCGTAAACCACATCGACCTCGAAGCCGCAAATGCCCGAAAGATCGTGGTCACCAACACCCCGGGCGTGCTGACGGATGATACCGCTGATATGACGGCATGCCTGTTGCTTGCCGCACCCCGCCGCCTGACAGAGGGCGACCGGTTGGTCCGTTCAGGCAAATGGGAAGGCTGGTCGCCGACATTCATGATAGGGCATCGGATTTCCGGCAAGCGCCTCGGCATTATCGGTATGGGCCGGATCGGTCAGGCCGTGGCCCGCCGCGTTAAAGGGTTCGGCATGACCGTGCATTACCATAACCGGCGTCGTCTGCATGAAGAGATCGAATCCGAGCTGGAGGCGACATACTGGGAAAGCCTGGACCAGATGCTGGCCCATATGGACTTCATTTCCATCAACTGCCCGCATACCAAGGATACCCATCACCTGCTGAATGAAGAGCGTCTGAATCTGCTCAAGCCGCACGCCTTCGTGGTCAATACGGCGCGCGGTGAGATCATCGACGAGGCCGCCCTTGCGCGGATGCTGGCGGAAAACAAGATCGCAGGCGCCGGTCTTGATGTTTACGAGCGCGAGCCGGAGATTGAACCGGCATTGCTCGAGCTGGATAACGTGGTGCTGGCACCGCATCTCGGTTCGGCGACCCATGAAGGGCGCATCGCGATGGGCGAGAAGGTGATTGTTAATATCCGCAGCTTCGTCGATCAGCACAATCCGCGGGATCGGGTCTACGAGGTCTGACCTGGCGGTTTCCGTCTCTGGTTTTCAGACGTAAAGCATCGCCCCGTTTTCCGATGCGTCGGATAAAAAACTCACCGCGCTGCCCTCGGTAATCTGGATATCGTCCCGTAGATCGCCCCGGCCGAGTTTCTCGGCGCGCAGCCCCAGTTCACAGACCATGAAGGTTGCGTCCAGTTCGCTGCAGGCGGCCAGTAACTCTTCGAACGTCGCAAGCCCGTCCGCGGCAAATGCGGTCTCGCGGGAATTGTCCGCCCAGCCTGCTGTCAACGCGCGGGTCGCCGCCATGGTGAAAAACAGCGTGACCGGTTTTCCCACGGCGAGGGCCGCACTCGCCATCACCAGCGCATAGTGCACGCGGTCGTAATCGCCGGACTGGATAATCAGGGAAAGTTTATCGGGTGATGCCATCACGCGGCGTGGGCCGATAGATCGGTGATCGACGGGGTATCACCGCAAAGCGGGCAGGTAGGGTCCCGGGACAGTTTCATCTTCTGCGTGTCGCTCGACAATGCATCGTAGATTATCAGCCAACCGGCGAGACTGTCGCCGATTCCCATGATCTCCTTCAGGACTTCAATCGCCTGTAGCGAGCCGACGGCACCGGCCAGCGCGCCCAGCACACCGCCTTCGGAACAGCTCGGCACAAGACCTGGTGGCGGTGCTTCCCGATACAGGCACCGGTAACAGGGGTCGCCCTGTCCGCGCCCCGACCGGAAGGTCGCGATCTGGCCTTCGAATCTAAGGATTGCGGCGGAAACAAGGGTTTTGCCGGCCAGGTGACAGGCGTCATTGACCAGGAAGCGGGTTTCGAAATTGTCGCTGCCATCGGCGACAAGGTCGTATGAGTCTATCAGGCTATCGACATTCCCGGCGGTAAGGCGGACCGGATGCGGCACAAACGAGATTTCCGGATTGATCTCTGCGACAGTCCTGCCGGCGCTTTCAACCTTCGCCATCCCGATGTCGCCGGTCCCGTGAATAACCTGGCGCTGGAGGTTGGACAGGTCGACTGAATCGTCATCGACGACACCAAGCGTGCCGACGCCCGCGGCGGCCAGATACATCAGTAAAGGTGCACCGAGCCCGCCCGCGCCGATAACAAGAACGCGCGCATTCAGCAGTTTTTCCTGGCCGATGCCGCCGACTTCAGGCAGCACGATATGGCGCGCATAGCGCTGGATCTGGTCTTCGGTGAAATCCATGCGCGTTGCGCTTCGTCAGGTGCCGGTGGAGCCGAAGCCGCCGCTGCCGCGCTCGGTTTCGCTCAGGGAATCGACTTCGGTAAAGCTGGCCTGGGTAACGGGTGCGATGACCATCTGTGCAATACGCATACCGCGTTCGATCTCGAAGGAGTCTTCGCCGAGATTGACCAGGATCACTTTCACTTCACCACGATAGTCGGCATCGATGGTGCCTGGCGTGTTCAGTACCGTCACGCCGTTTTTCGCCGCGAGCCCGGACCGGGGTCTGACCTGCGCTTCAAAGCCGGCCGGCAGCGCTATTGCGAGACCGGTCGGCACCATGGCGCGCTTGCCCGGCGCCAGCGTCATCGGCGCGTCTATTGCGGCGGCCAGGTCCATACCTGCGGATTGTGCAGTCTCGTAGGCGGGCAGGGGCAGGTCCGCATTATGCGGTAAACGGGTAACGGCAATCTCGACCTGCGTCATTCGGCAGCCTCTGTATTTTGGTCAAAGTGATGGGCGATGCGCTCTGCGAGCCGGTCGGCGACGTCGGTCTTTCGCATCGCGGGCCAGGCTTCGGTATCGGTGCCGGTAATCAGGTGGACGGTGTTGGTTTCGCCGCCGAATGTGCCGGTTTCCGGTGATACGTCGTTTGCGACAATCCAGTCGCACCCCTTGCGCTTGCGTTTTGAGGTGGCGTTCTCGATCAGGTTATCGGTTTCGGCGGCAAAGCCCACGACCAGTGCCGGCCGCTGGTTCCCGGCGGCAGACAGCGTACGCAGGATGTCCGGGTTCTCGATCATCTCGATACGGGGCGGTGCGGCGTCGTGTTCTTTCTTGATCTTGCTGTCGCCCTGCTCTGCGGGCCGCCAGTCAGCGACCGCGGCGGCGCAAACGGCGATATCCGCCGGCAGTGCACTCATACAGGCGTCATACATCTCCCGGGCAGATTCAATGTGGTGGACTTCGACGCCCGGGGGTGCCGCTTCGGAGGTTGGCCCGGTCACAAGGATCGTCTCTGCTCCCATGCCGGCCAGCGCCGCGGCGATCGCGTGGCCCTGTTTGCCGGATGACCGGTTGGCGATGTAGCGCACAGGGTCGATCGCTTCGAGCGTCGGGCCGCTGGTGACCACGGCACGGCGCCCGGCAAGCGGGGCGGACGCGGCGAAATAGGTCTCGATCTCGGCGACGATCTCCAGTGGTTCCACCATCCGGCCTTCACCGAATTCGCCACACGCCATGTTGCCTTCGGTCGGGCCGGCAAAGCGGATACCCCGGGATTTAAGCGTCGTTATATTTTCCTGCGTTGCGGCATGTTCCCACATGCGGACATTCATCGACGGGGCAACCAGGACATCCTTGTCGGTGGCAAGCAGGACCGTTGTCGCCAGGTCGTCCCCGATACCCTGGGCCATCTTCGCCATGATATTCGTTGTCGCCGGGGCGACCACCAGCAGATCGGCATCCCGTGAAAGCTGGATGTGGCCCATTTCCGCTTCATCCGTCAGTGAAAACAGGTCACCGTACACCCGGTCTTCGCTCAGCGCCGAGACGGAAAGCGGCGTGACGAACTGCGTTGCCGCATCCGTCAGGACGCAGCGCACAGAAGCGCCGCGTTCGCGAAGCCGCCGGATCAGGTCGAGGCATTTATAGGCCGCGATCCCGCCGGAAATAATCAGAAGTATGCGTTTGCCGTGGAGCATTCGGGGACACCCCTTCACCGGAAAGCCGGTAACCTAATGATTTTAAAGCCTTTCGGCAACAAATTGCGTTCAGTCCAGAACAGCAACGGCAACCGCTGCTGCCGCCGCTGCGAGAATCCATATCCGCCAGGCGCCCCGCCGTGCCTGGCCGCGGGTGAGCGACTCCAGCGAGGCCGGGTCGACGCGAAGGCCGTCACGTGTCACGGCGCCGATCGAGTCTTCCATATCTGCGATCAACTGGGGCAGGCGTTCCAACCGGTCGAGCATGTCCTCGGCCGCTTCGCGCATGCGTGCCTCGGGTCCCATATTGTCGATCATCCATTCTTCAATCAGCGGGCGTGCGAGTTCCCACATGTTGATATCCGGATACAGTTTCCGGCCACTGCCTTCAGCAACCAGCATTGTTTTCTGCAGCAGCAACAGTTGCGGTTGCGCCCGCATCTCGAATTTTTCCGCGACGGCAAAAAGCTGGGCCAGAAGCCGCGCCAGCGAGATTTCGCTCAGCGGAAGACCGAAAATCGGCTCGGCGATAGACCGGGCTGCCTGGGCGAATTCGTCGACCGACTGGTTAGCCGGTACGTACCCTGCCTGAATATGAATCTCTGCAACGCGTTTGTAATTGCCGGTCAGGAATCCGTGCAGCATCTCGGCGAGATACTGCCGGGTCTGCCGGTCCAGCCGTCCCATGATGCCGAAATCCACGGCATGGACCACGCCTTCGTCATCGACAAAAATGTTGCCCGGATGAAGGTCGGCATGGAAAAAGCCGTCGCGGAAAACCTGCAGAAAAAACGCTCTCGCAAAATTCGCGACAATCGTTTCGCGGTCGAGCTTTTCTGTATCCGGATCGATTTCGTTCATCGGGGTCGCATCGATCCAGGCGGTCGTCATGACGCGGCGGCCTGTGCGCAGCCAGTCCACGGCCGGTACCGAGAACGTCGGGTCATCCTCAAAATTCTGGCGCAGCTCGTCCGCCGCGGCTGCTTCGAATCGGAGATCCATCTCCATCTCGACCGAGCGGATAATTGTCTGGACGGCTTCGACCGGGCGCAACCGGTTCAACTCCGGCCGAAGGTTCTGAACCCGCTGTGCCGCCCACAGCGCAAGATCGAGGTCGCGGGCAAAGGCGGCTTCGATACCGGGGCGTAGAAGTTTGACGGCGATGGCATCGCCATCCGGCGTTGTTGCCTTATGCACCTGTGCGATTGAGGCGGCAGCGATGGCGGTGTCGTCAAAGGATCCGAACAGGTCTTCGATCGTGCCGTTCAGTTCCGTCTCGACGATCGTTCGGGCTTGGGCACCGCTGAAGGCGGGCAGATTATCCTGCAGGGATCTCAGGTCGTCGGCGAGGGTATCACCCACCAGGTCCGGGCGGACGGAAAGCGCTTGCCCCAGCTTGACGAAAGCCGGCCCCAGCGCGGTCATTGCCAGTGTCAGCCGTTCGCCGGGCCGGATCTGACGAACCCCGGATTTGCGCGGCGCCAGAAGGACTATCCGTAATAGCCCGGTAAACACCCTGGGCAGCCCGGCCCGTTCCAGCGGGAACAGGGCATCGTGGCGCGCAAGTATCCGGGCAACCGTGATTATTCGGCGAAAATGGCGCAGACCTGCCAACATGTTTTAGATACGCCAGCCCGAGTGCAGCCAGACGATCCCGCCTGACATAGGTGTCTGGGTGATGTTGCCGAAGCCGGCCTCGGTCATTTCGGCCGCCAGCTGATCGGGTTCCGGAAACTTGCGAATGCTTTCCGCAAGGTAGGCGTATGAATCCGCGTCGCCCGCAACACGCTGGCCGAGCCACGGCAGTACCTTGAAAGAATAGGTGTCGTAGAGCGGCTTGATCTGCGGCAGGACGGCGGGGCTGAATTCCAGGCAGATAAAATGCCCGCCGGGTTGCAGGGCCCGGCGCATCTCGGCAAGGGCATCGGTTCGGCGGGTTACATTGCGCAGACCGAACGCGATTGTGCAGGCTTGGAAGCCTGCACTTTTAACCGGCAGGTCCGCCGCATCGCCGCAGATCCGTGCGGGGCCGAGGGCTGTCCCACGATCCAGCGCCCGGTCCATGCCTGCGGTCAGCATCTCCTTGTTGATATCGCAGATGATCGCGCCGCCGCCTCCGCGTTTCAGGAATCCCTCCGCAACGTCGCCGGTGCCGCCGGCGACATCCAGCAGCGTCATGTCGGGCTGCGGATTCAGGCGGTCCTGCAGGGCGGCTTTCCACACCCGGTGCAAGCCTCCCGACATCAGGTCGTTCATCAGATCGTAGCGACGGGCAACGGAATCGAATACGCCCCGGACCAGACCGGTGTGATCGGCGACGTCGACCCGCCGAAAGCCGAAATCGATTTCGTCCTGTTTATCGGCCCGGTTATCCGGCGCTTTTGCTTGCGGATTTGTCGAAGAGTTCATGTGTTTGAGGATAGCGCGCAGACGCGCTTCCGGCTACCTTCTCGATATGCCCGAACTCCCCGAAGTTGAAACCGTTCGCCGCGGCCTTGCCGAGGTTATGGAAGGCCGCAGGATCGAGCGGATAGAGGTGCGGCGTCACGACCTCAGAATTCCGGTGCCGGACGATTTTAATGAGCGTCTTCAGGGCCGTACCCTTGAAAAGATGGGTCGGCGGGCAAAATATCTTGTCGGAGAATTCGACGACGGCACGATCCTGCTCGCGCATCTTGGAATGTCCGGGCGGATGATTATCGAGACTCCCGACAATATGACGGAGAAATCTGCATCGAATATACCGGGCGATTTCGCGCACGATCCCGGCAATCATGCCAAACACGAACATATCGTCTTTCATGTTGGTAACGGCACCGTCATCCGGTTTTCAGATCCGCGGCGCTTCGGATTGATGACCCTGACGGATCGCGAAAATTTTGCCGATCACAAGCTTATCCGGCATCTCGGACCGGAGCCCACCGGCGAGGATTTTACCGGCCCGGTTCTGGCCGCGCGGTTGCAGGGCAAGCGCACGCCGATCAAGGCGGCTCTGCTGGACCAGCGTGTTGTGGCCGGGGTCGGGAATATCTATGCCTGCGAGGCGCTGTTTGCGGCCGGGCTTTCGCCCCTGCGGCAGGCGGCCACCGTCCAGGGTCGGCGGGCAGACCGCTTGGCGATGGCGGTGCGCGATGTACTCGCCGATGCTATCGCGGCCGGGGGTTCGTCACTGCGCGATCATGTAGCGCCGACGGGCGAGCTCGGATATTTCCAGCACAGTTTCAAGGTATATGGCCGCACAGGGGAGCCGTGCCCGGGATGCGATTGTGGCCAATCCGTGCAACGGATTGTACAATCAGGCCGGTCGACCTTTTATTGCACGAAACGGCAACGGTAGGGCCTGATGTTGAATTTCTCCTGTATTCTCGGTGTTTCATCTCGCGGTGTTTCGTCTGTCTTCACCGCCACGGTGGCGGGCGTGATGGTGGCCGCGGTGCTGTTACTTGCACCGGCAGGGCTCTCGGCCGCCGAATTCTTCAGGTCGATCGACGATCTGCCCCTGGCGCCCGGCCTGACTGAAGTTGTCGAGGAGGGGGTCGAGTTCGATAGTCCCGCCGGTCGGATTGTGACCGCGGTTGCGGCAGGGGATGTTCGTTCCGATACCGTGATTGCGTTCTATCGCAAGGCGTTGCCGCCGCTGGGCTGGTCGAAGACACCGGGCGGGACCTATCACCGGGAAGGGGAAGTGCTGACGTTGCGGCTTGAATCCGGCGGCAAGGCTGTAAAGCTGATGATCCGCGTTGTTCCGGCGCAACCGAATATGGCCAGATAGCCCGGCCCGGCGCATGTGCGCGCACTGTCCAAATAATCGTTCCCGTACCCGCAGAAACCCTTGACGTCGGGTCACTTCCCTCGTAAAACCAGCGCCCGTTTCAGAGGAAATACCGATGGCGAATACATCATCAGCGAAAAAGCGTGTCCGGCGCGATGAGCGCAAGACCGCGACCAATATCAGCCGCCGCAGCCGCATCCGTACCTTTATCAAAAGGGTCGAGACTGCGATCGAAACCGGCGACAAAGATGCTGCGAATGCGGCACTGAAATCTGCGCAGCCGGAATTGATGCGTGGCGTGACGCGCGGCGTTGTAAACAAGAACGCAGCATCACGTAAGATTTCGCGTTTGTCGCGGCGCATCAAGGCGATCTGATTTTCGTCTGACCGGCGGATAGCTCTTTAGAGTCAATCGCTTCCAAGGTGCTTCAATGAGGCCGGCTTTCCGCCGGCCTTTTGCGTTTCCGAATTTTGCCGCAAAGTGGTGCTCACGGCGGCTTTCAGGTTCTTCCACAGGGTTATGCACCGTTCTATACCGTTCCAATGTGTCAACCCCATAAATCTTTCCGAATCGCAAATTTTTTCGTCGGAACGCCTTATCAAGGCGTTGCACCTGCCGGATGTGATCGTTACAGTTACCCCACGGATCGACAGGGCGACCCGTAATGATTAATAAATAATGGCGTCTTGATTATCTTTTTGCTGTAACAGGCAACTCTAATATAGATACTTATTTGTCGAGATCTTCGACTCCTAAGTAGTGGGCAAGGTTGCTGAAGTAACTGTCGACGTGCGTCGGGCGCGTCGTTAAAGGGGGCATTAAATGAGTCAATCATCCGGATCCGGAGCAACCACCGCGGGGCAGGCAAGCAGCGTGGGTTATGCCGGGGATGTTGACGTCACGGAGGCATGGGAAGGGGTCAAGAATAACCCCGGCGCCGTGCTGGTAGACGTACGCACGAATGCAGAGTGGAATTTCGTCGGTATTCCTGACCTGTCGGAGGCCGGCAAGGAGCCGGTTCTGGTCGAATGGCAGATGTTTCCGACGATGGACGTGAACGCGTCATTCGTTGACGCGGTTGTTGCCGCCGCACCCGACAAAGAACAGCCGATTTATTTTCTGTGCCGGTCTGGCGCGCGGTCGAAATCGGCCGCCATGGCGCTGACGCAGGCCGGGTATTCCGCTTGTTTCAATATCAGTGAGGGCTTCGAAGGCCCGCACGACCAGAACCGCCATCGTGGATCGGCGGCGGGCTGGAAGGCCAGCGGTCTTCCTTGGGTACAGGGTTAAGCACATGGCAGAGAATGGATTAACCCAGGATATTAATGCCCGCTGGACACGTGTTCGCGGCGTTCTGCGCGCCGAAGTCGGCGATTCCGCCTATAAAAGCTGGTTGAAGCCGCTTGGGCTCGTTGAATACGCCGATGGCGTGGTGAAGCTGTCCGTTCCCACGCGCTTTATGCGCGACTGGGTGGCGAACCATTACGGCGAGCGGATTTCCGCGCTTTGGTCGGATGGAGACTCGCCTGTATCGAATGTCGACATATTCGTGCTTGCGGACAAGGCAGATGTTCGCGCGGCTGCGGCGGCGAAGCCCGCATCCGAAACAACGGTGCGGGCAACAGAAGGCGTGCGGGTTTCGCCCGAGCGCGCCGAGGGAGACGTCAGCGCATCGCTGGATCCCCGTTTCAAGTTTGATAATTTCGTTGTCGGAAAACCGAACGAGCTGGCATATGCGGCGGCGCGCCGGGTCGCGGACTCGCCGACGGCTACCTACAATCCGCTGTTTCTCTATGGCGGCGTCGGGCTCGGCAAAACCCACCTGATGCATGCGATCGCCTGGCATATTCGTGAGCATCAGCCGGATCGGAAGGTTGTTTACCTGTCGGCCGAAAAGTTCATGTATCACTTTATCCGGGCGCTTCGGTTCCAGGATACGATGGCCTTCAAGGAGCGTTTCCGCTCGGTCGATGTGCTGATGATTGACGATGTTCAGTTCATCAACGGCAAGGAATCGACCCAGGAAGAGTTCTTCCACACGTTCAATGACCTGGTCGACAATAACCGACAGGTTGTTATCTCGGCGGACAAGTCTCCGTCCGACCTCGAGGGGATGGAGGAGCGCCTGCGCTCGCGCCTCGGTTGGGGTCTGGTCGCGGATATTCATGCGACCACGTACGAGCTGCGCCTTGGCATTCTGCATGCCAAGAAAGACGAGATGGAAGTTGCGGTGCCCGACAAGGTGCTGGAATTCCTCGCCCACAAGATCACTTCAAGCGTACGGGAACTGGAGGGTGCTCTGAACCGCGTCTCCGCACATTCCACGCTGATCGGTCGGGAGATCACGCTGGAGAGCTGTCAGGAGGTCCTGCATGACCTGTTGCGCGCCAGTGACCGGCGGATCACGATCGAAGAGATTCAGAAACGGGTGGCCGAACATTTCAATATCCGCATGGCCGACATGCATTCTGCGCGCCGGTCCCGGGCCGTCGCGCGTCCGCGTCAGGTCGCGATGTATCTGTCCAAGCAGCTGACCTCGCGGTCGTTGCCGGAAATCGGCCGGAAGTTCGGCGGGCGCGACCATACGACGGTCATGCACGCGGTGAAGAAGGTCGAAGAGCTGCGGACGTCGGATATGAATTTCGCTGAAGACGTCGATCTGCTCCGCCGCATGCTGGAAAGCTGATACGCGCAGCGCCGCTGCTTCGGCAGCGGCCTGTGGCGGGGCCTCTCAGCCCTCGAATTCCGCCGGAAATCTCCCATTTGGGGCCAAATTACGTCCGGCTGATTCGCCGGATCTGGCGCGGCCGAAGACCGGCTTTGTAACCCCCTGATAACACTGATCTTTTGAGGGTCAGGATCGGCGTGATGATTCTGCGACTTCTCTTGGGATTTCAATGACTTGTGGTATAATTTGCGACCTTTCAAAGGCTTCGTCGTCATGAGCCGTGCGCCCGGCGGGCGCAAGACTCGACGATAAGCCGTTCCGGTGGCCCTAACAGCGTGAAAGCCGATCCCAAGCCATGCAATTTACCATCGAGCGCAGCATACTCCTCCGGTCCCTCACACATGTGCAGGGCGTTGTCGAGCGACGCACGACCATCCCTATCCTGTCGAATGTTCTGCTTCAGGCCACTGGCGGTAAGCTGGGCCTGACGGCAACCGATATGGACCTTGCCATCATCGAGGGCACGCAGGCCGATGTTACCCAGGACGGGTCGACGACGGTGCCGGCGCATACCTTGTACGACATCGTCCGAAAACTCCCTGAAGGCTCGCAGGTCGAAATTCGCGCCGGCGGCGAGCAGGGGCAGCTTGAAATCCGTTCGGGCCGCTCCAAGCTCAGCCTGACGACGTTGCCGAGCGAGGATTTCCCGGTGATGACCGATGGTGATCTGCCGCACCGGTTCACGATATCTGCCGAAATGCTGCGCCGGCTGATCGATCGGACGCGCTTTGCGATGTCGACCGAGGAAACCCGCTATTACCTGAACGGGCTTTATTTCCATGCTGCCGAAACCGACGGGGCGCCTGTCCTGCGGATCGTTGCGACAGACGGTCACCGTCTGGCACGTGTCGAGGTTCCATTGCCCGAAGGGGCGGCCGGTATGCCCGGTGTTATCGTGCCGCGTAAAGCGGTTGCCGAAATCCGCAAGCTGATCGACGAGGTCGAAGACGATGTCGAAATCGCCCTGTCGGAAACCAAGATCCGCTTCGCGTTCGGCGATGCCGTTCTGACCTCCAAGCTCATCGACGGGACTTTCCCCGATTACGACCGGGTCATCCCGTTTGGCAATGACAAGACGCTGGAAGTAAAGCGCAACGAATTCGTCAAGGCGGTGGACCTGGTGTCGACGATCTCGACCGAGAAATCCCGCGCTATCAAGTTGTCACTGGAAAACGGCAATCTGGTGTTGACGGCAACCAGCCCCGAAGCCGGCAGTGCCCGAGAAGAACTGGACGTCGATTACAACGACGGTTCGCTCGAAATCGGTTTCAATTCGAAATATCTGCTCGATATCACCCAGCAGATCGAGGGCGAGGATGCTAAATTCATGCTGTCGGATGGTGCATCGCCGACCCTGGTTCAGGATATGGGCGATACCAGCGCATTGTATGTTCTTATGCCCATGCGCGTCTGACGCGGTCGGACCGGTTGTTGCATAGCGCCCTGGCAAATTCTCCCCAATACACTACCTCACCCGAACGCAGTGCGGTGGTCAGGCTATCGCTGACGGATTTCCGCAGCTACGGATCTCTCCGACTCGATTGTGATATCCGGCCGGCAGTCCTTACCGGGCCGAATGGTGCGGGTAAAACCAATCTGCTGGAGGCGATTTCATTTCTGCTTCCGGGCCGGGGCCTCCGACGTGCCCGGCTGACGGATGTCACCCGCAGCAATGCCGGCGATGTACGGCCCGGTGAATTACGCTGGGCGATTGCCGCCACACTGGATACAGCGACCGGGCCAACCGAGATCGGGACCGGCTTTGAAGCCACCGGCGAGGGTGAAGACGGCGGGCGGCGCGTGTCGCGGATGAACGATGCACCGGCGCGCAGCCAGGCGGCGCTCGGAGAGGTCTTTGCCGCGGTGTGGCTGGTGCCTGAAATGGACCGCCTGTTTATGGAAGGCGCGTCTGCGCGGCGGCGTTTTCTGGATCGCCTTGTTGCCGCCTTTGATGCTGCGCATACCACCCGCTTGAACGAATACGAACAGGCCATGCGCGAGCGCACCCGTCTGCTGCGGGACGACAAGGCCGGGTTCCGGAATGCCGATAGCGGCTGGGTCTCTGCCCTTGAAAAAAGAATGGCGGAAAGTGGCGTCGCCCTTGCAGCGGCCCGCAGGGCATTCGTGCACCGGCTTGCCGCAGCCTGCGAACTGGGCGTGGGACCGTTTCCGGCGGCCGGGGTGTCTTTGGTCGGCGATGCAGAACAATGGCTCGACAACCGCTCCGCGCTGGAGGCTGAAGACCTTTTCCGCGATGCGCTCGCCGCGTCGCGTGCTGCAGATCGCGAGGCCGGCAGGGCGCTGGTCGGGCCTCACCGGTCCGATATCGAGGTTGTACACCTGCAGAAAAGCCGGCCGGCGGCCGGATGTTCTACCGGTGAACAGAAAGCGCTGCTGATCAGCATTGTGCTGGCCCATGCACGGCTGGTTTCGCTTGATCGCGGCGCGGCGCCTCTGCTGCTGATGGACGAGATCGCGGCCCATCTGGACAGCGACAGACGTGCGGCTTTGTTTGATGAAATATGCGCGGTCGGCGCACAGGCCTGGATGACGGGCACCGACCGGGAACTATTTGAAGCATTCGGCGACCGGGCACAGTTCTTCCGGGTCGATAACGCCACCGTGCGCGGGGTTTGAGGGAAATATGACGGCACCAGCAGATACACCTCCGACAGAAGTCAACGAAGCCGATTACGGCGCGGGTTCCATCCAGGTTCTCAAGGGTCTCGAAGCGGTCCGCAAACGGCCGGGCATGTATATCGGCGACACCGATGACGGCTCCGGGCTCCATCACATGGTCTACGAGGTTGTCGATAACGGTATCGATGAAGCCCTGGCGGGACACTGTTCCGAAGTGACCGTGACGCTGAACGGTGACGGCTCTGTGACCGTCACTGATGACGGGCGTGGAATCCCGGTCGAGGTGCATGAAGAAGAGGGCGTTTCCGCCGCCGAGGTCATCATGACCCAGCTCCATGCGGGCGGTAAGTTCGACCAGAATTCCTACA
>ERZ807291.901-NODE-901-length-49455-cov-10.068623_pt1 | contig 49455 bp, 54 predicted proteins | sample MGYA00521257_ERZ807291 | MGnify/ENA primary metagenome ERZ807291 (study PRJEB31413, sample SAMN03169783) | marine metagenome | biome: Marine; feature: Water; material: Subsurface seawater | place: North Sea | collected 2011-04-28 | depth 1 m m ... | reverse complement strand
GCATCGATCTCCGCTGACAGCTTTTCCGCCGTCACCCGCGGATTTGCCTGATGCTTGGACGAAATAATCACGGATTCGCGCGCCACGGATTTAATCGCCTGGCCGACAACACCCTCGGTGCCGTAACCCCGCGCGGTGTCGAGAAAATTGACGCCGAGATCCAGCGCCCGACGGATCAGCGCAACCGAGGCCGCGTCACTATCCCCCGCACCCAGACCGGCCTTCGAATTACCGCCGCAGCCGAGTCCCGCCACGCTGACCTGAAGGCCCGTCCGGCCAAGTTTGGTGTATTGCATGTTCAACCCGGCGCTCCAGCCTAATTCATTCCGCCCACGTTATCCGCGTGCGCGAATCCCGGCAATGGGGCCGAGATGCACAACACGGGCAAATGCAGACTCAATGCCTGCCGGCGTTCTCCAGCATCCGCTGCAGATAGGACCGGAATCGATCCCGCTCCCTGTCGCTGAAACCTTCAAGGTTATGGTCAAGCACCCGGCGCACCGCAGGCAGCGCGGCGGCGAAGGTTTCAAGACCCTTCGCAGTGATATGGACCAGCATCACTCGGGCATCCTCGGTCGAGCGTTCTTTCGTCACCAGCCCCTGTGCGCCCATGGCAGTGATCAATTTGCTAAGATTGGAAACATCGATCACCGTCCTACGCGCCAGATCCCGCACACTAATGCCGTCTTTTTCCTGAAGGTTCGCGATCACCCGCCACGCCGGCGTGGTAAGTCCGTGCGGGCGGACGGCGTCGGCGAGCGTCGCATAGGACGCCGCCTGAATCGAATAGATGTAATAGGCGTGGGAATCCTCCACGCTAAACTTCGGTTTTTTCTTCTTTGCCATAGGAACCTTATGGGCACACCCGCGATCGTCGCGGCAGACTGAGCGTAGCAGTAAACGGGGTAAAGGACCATCTCCCGGTGAATACCTTTATTTTTACCATAGTAAAAACCTTGGTAATTACCTGTATTAATGATAGCGTACCTGAAAAGCAGGTAATCCAAAGGGGAGAACGATCATGTACGTCACCATGCTGGGCACCGGCGCCGCCTTCGCCGACCCGGACCGGGCACAATCCGGCATTCTCGTCACCCTCGATAACGGCGTGCGCTACATGTTTGACTGCGGCGCGGGCACCGTGCGCAACATGGTCGCGGCCAATGCAAGCCCCGTCGATGTGAAGGCCGTCTTCCTGACCCATCTGCATCATGACCATATCTGCGACTTTCCGCTCTTCGCCATCACCGGCTGGATGTGGGACCGCGATAACCCGCCCATCGTGCTCGGCCCGAAAGGCACCAAGCATTTCTGCGACAGCCTGTTCGAAGGCGGCGCGTTCGATTCCGATTTCCGCGCCCGCAGCGCCTATCCGCTGCGCCAGGGGAATCTCGAAGCCGTCCGCCCCGATATCCGCGAGGTGTCTCCCGGACTCGTTTATGAGGACGAAGACGTCAAAATCTGGTGCGACTATGTCGAGCATATTCCGCGCGAGATCAGCGAATGCTTCGGCATCCGGTTCGAGGCCGAGGGCAAGGTGCTCGCCTTCTCCGGCGACACATCACCCTGCGCCGCCATGGTCGAACTTGCACGCGACGCGGATGTGCTGTTCCACGAATGCACCTTTCCGGAGGCCTTTGTCGAATTCCGCAAAAAATCCGGCGTCGGCACCTTTGCGCATACGCCCCCGTCCGAACTTGGCAAGATTGCCCGCGATGCCGGGGTCAAATCACTTGTCGCGACGCATTTCGGCCATTTCGAATCCACCAACCCGGTCATCCTGAAAGCCGCCGAACACCACCTGCCAACAGACCTGATGGGCCCGGATATGATGCATGATGTCGTCAAGGATATCAGGATCGCCTATGACGGCCCGCTGCGCATGGCCTACGATCTGATGCGGGTAGAGGTCTGACGCTTCGCCCTTCATTCCCGGGCTTGCTTTACAACAGCCAAATATATGGCACAGTCAGAAAAATCGCTCTTAACAGGAGGCTCTATAATGAACGCTTTTAAAACTCTCTCGGTCGCTGCACTCACAGCCACCGCAGCACTCGCCACCGTCAGCGCCCAGGCTCAGACACTCGCCATCGGCAGCAACCCTCAGGGCTCGCTCGCCTATTCAACCGCCGCCGGCATCGCCAAGGTTGCGACCGAGGCCACCGATCTGAAAGTCCGCGTTATCCCTCAGGGTGGCCCGGTCGTCACCCTGCCGCTGGTCAATTCCGGCGAGCTGGATTTCTCAATATCGCTCAGCATCCCGGCCGCATTCGCGACCCAGGGTCGGGCCATGTTCCGCAAAAGCGGTAAACAAGAGAATATCCGCGTGGTCGCGGCCCTGTTCCCGCTGCATCTCGGCTTTTACGTCCGCAACGATTCACCGATCAAAAAGATCTCTGACCTGAAAGGCAAGCGCCTCGGCTCCAAGTATCCGAAACAGCGCGTCATCCATCTTACCGGTGCAGCCAAACTCGCCACCGCCGGCTTGACCCATAAAGACACGATCGGCGTCCCGGTCCCGAACGGCGTGCGCCAGGTCGACGATTTCATGGCCGGCAAGATCGATGCGGTAACGTTTTCGCTGACATCCGGCAAAACCGCTCAGGCTCACGCCAAGGTTGGCGGCATTCGTGTCCTGTCATTGCCCAAGACACCTGAATCCGAAAAGGCGATGCAGAAAATCGCACCCGGCTCTCACATTGCGACCATTCAGCCGGGCCCCGCCTATCCCGGTGTCATGGGCCCGACGAATATTTTCGCCGCCCCCTTCCTGCTGATGGCATCCGCCAAGACGACGGACGAAGCCGCCTATCAGGTTGCGAAGGCCATCTACGAAAACAAGAAAAAGCTGGTCACAACGCATAAAGCATTCAACGGCCTGCAGCAGAAAGACCTCAACATCAATGTCGGCATCGCCTATCACCCCGGTGCGAAAAAATTCTTCGCCGAAAAGGGCATGTAGTAACGAGCGTTACCTTTTGCCGCGCGCACGCCGGTAATGGACCCCAAACCCACCAGTCCCGACCCGCAGGAAGCAATAACTTCTCCCCTGCCGGTCGACGATGATGTTCCCGCCGTCACCGCGCCGTATATAAAAATTATCGGCGCGGTGCTCGGTGCGATCCTGACCTGCGGGTCGATCGCCGAAGCGCTGGATCTGTATCAGCTGCTCGGGGAAGCCGGCTTCATCGAACAGCGTCTGATCGGCATGCTCGGTGTCGCACTGGTCCTCGCCTTTGCGGCCTTTCCTGCCGTGCGCAAAACCAACCGGCCACATATCCCCTGGTATGACTGGATCGGCATCGCGATATCCGTAGCGGTCTGCGGATACGTCACCTGGCAATACGCTTTCATCTTCGACAACCTGCATTCCCGCCCACCCGAAGTCGTGGTCTCCGCCGTGCTGATCATCGCCCTTGTCGCAGAAGGACTCCGGCGGACGGCCGGTAACGTCCTGTTCGTCTTTATGGGCTTCTTCATCCTGTTCGGACTTTTCGGCCATTACGTGCCCGGGCAGTTCGAGGGCCGCAATGTCGATATCGACCGAATGTTCCTGTATATCGCCCTCGATCCGAATGGTCTCGTCGGTATCCCCATGGTGGTATCGACGACCATCGTGATCACGTTCGTTTTCTTCGGCCATCTGCTCGAAGCCTCTGGCGGTTCGAAATTCTTCACCGATATTTCCGTTGCCCTGATGGGCCGCTATCGTGGCGGCTCATCCAAGATCGCGATCAGCGCGTCATGCCTGTTCGGGTCGATCTCGGGCAGTGCGGTCTCCAACGTTGTCTCGACCGGGGTCATCACGATCCCGATGATGAAGCGCGGCGGGTATCCCCCGCATATCGCCGGCGCGATCGAGGCCGTGGCCTCGACCGGTGGCCAGCTCATGCCGCCAATCATGGGCGCAGCCGCTTTCGTCATGGCCGAATTCCTTCAGGTGCCGTATGGCGATGTGGTCCTCGCCGCCATCATCCCGGCCCTGCTGTATTACGCGACACTGTTCATCCAGGCCGATCTCTACGCCGCGCGTCACGGCATCACCCGGGTCGAGGAAGAACTGATCCCCCAACGCGGCCATGTATTCCGCTCCGGCTGGCCGTTCCTGCTCCCCTTCATCGTGCTGATCGTCTCGCTCTTCAACCTGAACCTCCGCCCCGATACCTCGGCACTTGCAGCCGCGCTCGCCGCTGTCATCGTCGGGATCGGCCTCGGCTATGACGGCAAACGTATGGCGGTAAAAGCCGTCTTCCGCGCATTCTCCTCCACCGGGATCGCGGTCACGCAGATTGTCATGATCGGGGCGATGGCAGGCATCGTTATAGGCGTGCTCAATATCACCGGGCTCGGATTTGCGCTGACACAGGCACTGATCGAAATGGCAGCCGGAAACCTGTTCCTGCTGCTGCTTATGGCCGCGGTGGTCTCCATCGTTCTCGGTATGGGAATGCCGACCCTCGGCGTCTATCTTTTGCTGGCAACGCTGGTCGCCCCCTCGCTGATCGAGGTCGGCGTGCCACCGATGGCCGCGCACATGTTCGCGCTTTATTTCGGCATGCTGTCGATGATTACCCCGCCGGTCGCCATTGCCGCCTTCGCCGCGGCGACGGTCGCCAATACCGAACCGATGAAAACCGGCTTCGCCGCCGTCAGGTTCGGCTGGTCGGCCTATGTTATTCCGTTCCTGTTCGTGGTGTCACCGGCGCTGCTGATGAATGCCGGGCCGCTGGAAATATTGATCGCCGCCGCTGCCGCCGTTGCCGGTATCTGGGCGGTGTCGGTCGGCCTCGCCGGTCAGTTGTTTGCCATTCTCGGCATGCCGCTCCGTGCATTGTTTATCGCCGCGGGACTGGCGCTTCTTGTACCGGGCACCCTGTTCGATGAAGCCCCAATGATGAACATCGCCGGCGCCGCACTGGTCATGGTCCTGATCGTGGCGGGTAATTTGCAGAGAAAACGCAGACAGGGCTGAATTCGGGCCCCGATAGCGGACCCATTAACGGGGCTGACCGCTGGCAGACCGATCGACGCGGTTCAGAATTTCCTATTCAACGACAAAATCGAAACGCCAGCCCTCGCCCGCCGAGACGATCTTACCGATTTCAGTCCCGGTAAAATGCGCGGGATAGATCATCGCATCACTATCGCCATAGCGGTTGAGGAAATCATAGCGTGACTGACGCGACAGATCGGCATCGGTGCACACAACGCTCGATAATTGCGGCTCGGCGATCTGCAGTGGGTGGTGAAACAGGTCGCCGGTGAACAGCGCTGTATCGCCGCCATTATCCAGGTGCAGCGCGACATGTCCCGGCGTGTGGCCCGGTGTCGGTTCCAGCACGATTCCGTGGTCGATCTCATGATCGTTCTTCACCAGGTCGGCCCGCCCGGCCTCGACGACCGGCAGCACGCTGTCATTGAAGACATTGTCACCGACTTCCGATCCACCGATCAGGGTTTCCCAGTGCCGGTATTCATCGGCCGAAAATACATAGCGCGCATTCGGGAATGTCGGCACCCAGCGGCCGTCGACGAGTTGCGTGTTCCAGCCCACATGATCGATATGCAGATGGGTGCACATAACGATATCGATGTCCTCAGGTGTGAGGCCCACCGCATTGAGGTTCGCCATCCACGGCCAGTTCTGCTGATGCCATTGCGGCCGCCCCGGGCGCTCCTTGTGATTACCAACACAGGCATCAACCAGGATATTCAGCCGGCCGGTGCGGATCACGAAGCTTTTGAACGAAAACAGCAGCATCTGCGTGTCGGCATCCATGTAATCCGGCGCCATCCAGGACAGGTGCGGTGCGATCAGCTCGTCCGTCGCATCGGCGAATATACCGGCAGGGGTGCGGAACGGGCCGGTGGATTCTTCGACCGTATCGATCCGGCAGGCGCCGCAATGTTGTGTGATCATTCTGTTCGTTCCCCGCAAAATTTGCCGGATGATACACGACCAGCCACAACTCCACAGGGCGTGGTATGGAAATGTCGGGATTCTTTACAAATCCGCCAAAAAGGGTCCCGCAAAGACCGGGTAAGTCTCTGAATCCAATAGATTATCCAAACGGGCACGATTCTTTCCTAAATCCGGCAATCGGTGCGAATTGGCCATACTTCATCACAAGCACCCAACAGGTGGCGCGTAAACCGATGAAAAAGAACATTCTCCTTGCAGCCCTGATCGGCCTCGGACTTAGCTTCAACGCCGGCAGCGCGTCCGCCGTCGTTTACCATTATGTCGACTGGACCTCGGCCAATGTCGCCGGCGGCACCGCAACCGGGACAATCACCTCGCCGGGTGCCCTCGCCATTCTCGGACTCGGTCTGGCCGGGCTCGCCTTCACGCGTCGCCGGGGATAAGCCGCAGCGATATCAGCCGGACCGGGCCCTACTTGCCGCCGCGCCAGGCGGAAGAGGACTTGCACTTGCGGCAAACGCGCTCGCCGGCACCAGCGCTTTCAAACGAGGACCGGCACTTAAGGCACAGCCGCGTCTTTGCCGTCACATCGGCCGTCAGGTCTCTCGCCCGGTCACCTGCGATCACATTCGTTGATTTGTCGGTCGTCATAAATCCTCCATTAGCGACAATGTCGCCCTGTGCCGGCGATGGGCATTCCGTCGCAGCCAATTTCTCACGATGTCCAGATTGAAAGTCGCACCGGTGATAGAGCAAAAACGGCTCTAGACCCCTGCTATCTATCAAGTTAGATGGGAACGAAAGGCCCGGATTTCAAGGAAAGCGTCACCCCCGGGGCAATCTCCCCGGCGCTAAGCGCCCCTGATAAGGTCAACCAGCGGGCCTGTTTCGGCGGGCAGCACATCCCCTCGCCACGCCACATACTGATCCGGCCGGATAATCGCCAAGTCGGCCTGATAGAGGTCCCGAACAGCCGGGTCCACTTCTTCAAACACCGTAAACGGCACACCCTTTTCCGCAGCCGCATCGAGTAGAGCCTGACAATCCGCATCGCTGCCGCCGAGGCGTAACAGCGTGAATCCCGGCCCGAAATTATCGAACAGGGCGCTGCCATCCGCCAGCCACGCATGGGGCGCGCGGCCGCCGGGATAGGCGGTCGCGGTATAAACATACGGGTCACTCTCGGGCGGTGGGGTGTCCTCCCCGTCGATACTGACCAGGGGGGATGCGTCGTAGCGTGCGCCGAGCTGGATCCCCATGCAAAAATATTCCTCTGCCAGAACTTCCTCGGTGCGTTTCCCGAATTCGGCCCGCACTTTCTCGCCTTCGGGCGTTTCTTCCTCAATATTGGCCGGCACGGTCAGCGATGATTTTGCCTGCGCCAGCGCATAGGACTGCGCCAGGTTCCTGATCGCCACCGGGCGGCGCTCGCCCTCGTAACTCGCAACCAGGTTTTCACCGGCCCAGCCTTCATGCCACGCCGCCAGCTTCCAGCCGAGATTCTCGGCATCGCCCACGCCCGTATTCATCCCGAACCCGCCGGTTGGCGTAAACAGGTGCACGGCGTCCCCCGCCAGGATGACACGGTCTCTCTGATATGCGTTCGCGACCAGCGACAGCCCGGCCTGCCACGGCTTCGATGAGAGTACGTCTATTGGAATTTCCTCGCCGATCACCCGCCAGATATACGGCCGCGGATCCAGCGTTTCAGCATCCTGGCCGGGTTCCAGCTTGGCCCAGGTCAGAAACTTGCCCTTGCCGTCGAGCGCAACAATCGACGCCCGGCCTTCGGGGTTGAGCGAATGGAACTGCCACGGCGCATCCGTCTGCATCACGTCATACAACGTCGGTGCTTCAAAATAGACCGACAGCATCTGGCCCATCATGAAGTCGCGCTCTTCACCCGACTTGCCGTCATATTCAATCCCCAGCGACTTGCGCACCGTACTGCGCGCCCCGTCGCAACCGACCAGGTAACCGCATTCAACGGTCTCGGTCTCGCCCGTCTTCAGGTTTTCGATCTCTGCGATCACGCCGTCGGCTGTTTGATCGAAGGAATTCAACCGCCAGCCGAAGCGCAGATCGACGCAGTCTTTCCGGTCCAGCTCGTCTTTCAACACGCGCTCGACGAACATCTGCGACGCACGCTGCAACGGTTCGGGACCCATCGCCAGGTCATATGATCCGGGGGTCAGGCGTTCGCGCAGGGTAGGTATTTTGATCCGGCCGATTTCATGCGTGTTCATCCGCGTGATGAAAATCGCATCGCCGCAATGATCCAGCGGCAGACCGACGTCGCGCATCCGGTCGGCAACGCCAAGCCGGCGATAATGTTCCATTGTCCGCGCGTTGTGGGAATTTCCCTGCGGGTGGTTCGGCGTGGTATCAGCCATGTTGACCAGCATGCAGGGCACGTCGCGCCAGGCAAGATCCAGCGCCAGGTTCATCCCGACGGGCCCGCCGCCGATGATCATGATAGGTGTTTTGGTCATCTTCATTCGTTTCTGATAGTTACGTTCCGATTATCATCCCGGGCTTGTCCCCGGACCAAGGCAGCACCTTTGTATAAAGACCGGATCCCGGAATAAATCCGGGATAACAATAGTGCAGGCGCGAATTTACATTAATCCTTCTCGCCGGTCCCGCTCTGGGCATCCCCCTGCGCCTTGGCAAACTGCTCCATGAATGCCTTCTGAATGTCACCGAATCCCTGAACCCCGGCAATCATCCACTGCTGCATCATCTTGTCGGCGTCCATATTCTGAGCCATCTCGGCCGCCCGCTTTGTCAGTTCCGCGACCAGTGCCTCGTTTACAGGGGTCACGTCAGGCAGCCCAAGCATCCGACGGGCTTCCTCCGGCGTACAGTCTATATCAAACGATACCTTCATGGTTGACTCCTTCCCATTGCATCGCAACTACTTTAGCACAGACCCGGCGCAACCTGACCCTCTCGCGCATCCAGACCCAACCTTGCGAAAGACCCACATGACCCGAAACCGCCTGTCCGAAGAAACCAGCCCCTATTTGCTCCAGCATGCCGACAACCCGGTACACTGGTACGGCTGGGGACCCGAGGCGATTGCAGCGGCAAAGGCACAGGACAAACCGATCCTGCTCTCGGTGGGCTACGCGGCCTGCCACTGGTGCCACGTCATGGCGCATGAAAGCTTCGAGGACGACGCCATCGCGGCGCAGATGAACGATCTGTACATCAACGTGAAGGTCGACCGCGAAGAGCGGCCCGATATCGACACCATCTACCAGCACGCATTACAGCTGCTGGGCCAGCAGGGCGGCTGGCCGCTGACCATGTTCCTGACACCGGAAGGCGAGCCGTTCTGGGGCGGCACGTATTTCCCCCCGGATTCCCGCTATGGCCGGCCCGGCTTCCCGCAGGTGCTCTCGGCGATCTCCGATTACTGGTCGGAACAGCGCGATAAGGCGATGGAAACCGTTGAAGCACTCAAAGGCGGGCTCGCAAAAGTATGGACCCCCGAAGCCGTCACCGGGGCCGGCAAGGCCATCGCCCTTGCGGTCAACGACCAGGTCGCATCGCGGCTCGCCCAGGAATTCGACATGGTCAATGGCGGTTTCGGCCAGGCACCGAAATTCCCCAACCCGTCGATCCATGAATTACTGTGGCGCGGCTGGCTGCGCACCGGCAACGAGGCCCAGCGCGACGCGGTACTGTTCTCGCTCACCAAAATGTCCCAGGGCGGAATCTACGACCATCTCGGCGGCGGGTATGAGCGCTATTCAACGGATTCAATGTGGCTCGCACCCCACTTCGAAAAGATGCTTTACGACAACGCCCAGATCGTCGACCTGCTGACATGGGCGTGGCAGGAAACCAAGAACCCGCTTTATGCCCAGCGGGTAGAAGAGACCATCGACTGGTGCCTGCGTGAGATGATCGCGCCGGTCGATGATGCAGCGGGCAAACCGTTCGCCGCCACCTATGACGCGGATTCCGAAGGCGTCGAAGGCAAGTTCTATGTCTGGTCGGCCGCCGAGGTCAGCGAGATTCTGGGCGACGGCGCCGATGCCGTACTGTTCAAAACCGTCTATGACGTCTCGCCCGAAGGAAACTGGGAAGGCGGCAATATCCTGAACCGCATTGCCCATCCGGAGCTGCTCGATGCCGGGCAGGAAGAACAGCTCAAGGCCTGCGGTGAAAAACTGCTCGCCGTGCGCAACAAGCGCATCTGGCCCGGCTGGGATGACAAGGTCCTCGCGGACTGGAACGGGCTGATGATCGCGGCGATGGCCAATGCGGCCCGCGTCTTCGACCGGCCTGACTGGCTCGACGCGGCGGATTCCGCCTTTGCCTTCGTCCGCGACCGGATGCAGGAAGAAACTGACGGGACCATGCGTCTCAAGCACTCATTCCGCGCCGGCAAACTGAAGCACTCTGCCCCCCTCGATGATTACGCCAACATGGCCCGCGCTGCCGTCGCCCTTTACGAAGCCACGGGCAACGGTGCCTATGTCGATACCGCCATCGACTGGGTCGACGTAATCGACACGCATTACTGGGATGAAGACGGCGGCGGCTATTTCTTTACCGCCGATGACGCAGAAGCCCTGATCATCCGCACCAAATCCGCCGCCGATAACGCAACACCGTCCGGCAACGGCGTGATCACCTCCGTGCTCGCGCGGCTGCATTTCCTGACCGGCGTCGATCATTTCCGCGAACGGGCCGAGCGCATCATTTCCACCTTCGCCGGCGAGGCGACGCAGAATTTCTTCCCGTTGACGGGCCTTTTCTGCGCCAACGAACTGCTCCAGACCTGCGCCCAGGTGGTAATCGTCGGCAGTGCCCAAGACGCCGACACCATGGCCCTGCTCGACGTCGCCTGGAAAGCATCCAACATGAACAAGCTGGTCCAGGCGATCCCGGCCGACGCGGTCCTGCCGAAAAACCATCCCGCCACCGGCAAGGGACAGCTCGACGGGCGCGCCACCGCCTATGTCTGTATCGGCCAGACCTGTTCGCTGCCCCTTACAGACCCGGCGGCGCTTGCCCTGGCGCTGTAAGTTCCCGCCAAAACCGAAAGCGATCCTGGCCCGAACTTAAACCAGATCAAGGCAGGTCCCGGCAAACCGCGCTTTTCTGATCCCCAGTTTTGAGACATCTATCGGGAGAACGGCGATGAACAAGGATCTGCAACGCGGGATCGCAAAGGCGCGGGAGGAAAAAACCGCCCACGCCAGGAAGCTGGAAGAAATGCGCGCCGAGGGCACCACCACCGGCGACGGCGATCTTGCCCGGAATATCGCGGCAGAAAAAAAGAAACTGAAATCCAAACAGGCTGTGCGTGCGGCCCTGAAAGACAAATAGCCCGGGCTGCCCCCGCAATCACATCTTGCCCTGCCGGACGCAGCGCGATAACCGTGTCGCTTAATTCGCATTACCAGACACAGGGATACCATCATGGCCGACATGAAGATCGGAATCATCGGCGCCGGCGGGCGCATGGGACAGGCCTGCATCCGCCAGGTCACGGACACGGATGGCTGCAAAGTCGTCGCCGCCTCGGACGTCGCGGGCACCGACCTGATCGGACGTGATGCGGGAGAGGCCGCCGGAGCCGGCACGCTCGGCATCGCGGTCACCGACAATGCCGCCGCGGTCGTCGCGGCCTCCGACGCGGTAATTGAATTCACCCTGCCGGGACCGACCGTCGATCACGTGGCCCTCACCGCCGAAGCCGGCGTTGCACACATCATCGGCACCACGGGCATGGAAGCGGCGCAGGAAGCGGTGCTCAAAGCCGCCGGTGAAAAGACCGTCATCATGCACGCCCCCAACATGAGCCTGGCGGTAAACCTGCTCTTCGCGCTGACCAAGCAGGTCGCGGCCACCCTGAACGACGATTTCGATATCGAGATTTTCGAAATGCATCACAAGCACAAGGTCGATGCGCCGTCCGGCACCGCCGTCGGCATGGGCCGCGCGGCCGCCGAAGGACGCGGGGTGAACCTCGACGACGTCGCCCAATGGGCGCGGAACGGCATCACCGGCGAACGCAAGCGCGGCGATATCGGTTTTGCGTCTTTGCGCGGCGGTAACGTGATCGGCGATCACACGGCGACCTTCGCCATCGAGAACGAACGTCTGGAGATCAGCCACAAGGCCCAGTCGCGACAGATTTTTGCCCGCGGGGCTGTACATGCCGCGCTGTGGTCAGCGGGGAAAAAGCCAGGCTTCTATACGATGTTTGATGTGCTCGGGATTGAGTACTAGGGTCACCGCGCCGGCCCGTCCGATCCGTCATATTGTCACCCCGGCTTTATGCCGGGGTCCGGTCACTCACAAAGAAAAGAAGCAGGATCCCGGGACAAGCCCGGGATGACAGTGAGTATTGGATGACGTGAAATCCGGAAACAAACAGGGCGGCTCCGAATAGCGGGCCGCCCTTTAATGGTGAGTAGCTGTCTGCGGCTCAGCCGCATTTGCGCAGCGCCAGGGCCGCAAGCCCGATCAGCAGGAACGCCGCGGAGGGAGCCGTCTGGCTGCTGACCATAAACCCGAAAGGCTCGAACGACTGCGTATCGCTGTTCGACACGATTGCCGCGTTGGCAGACATCGCCCCGGCCGCCGTCAAAACAACGGCAAGCACCATATTTCTGAAGAAGGAAAAGACCGCCATCTCACCACACCCCCAAACACTATTATAATCATCGCTTTTTTGTGTTGGGTGTTTTTTTGCCGAGATTTGAGACGCATTCCATATTTTTAGTGAAATCGTAACCGGGCCGGGAGGTCAGGCCACCCCCCGTGTTTACGCCGCCGCTTCGCCCTCGGCCGTGTTCTCGGCCTGCGCCTGTTCCCAGCCGATCAGCGCGAGCTTGCGATCCGTTCCCCAACGATACTGGGTGTCGAACAATTCTGTCGACCGGATCACCCGATGACACGGAATAAGAAGTCCGATGGGATTGGCACCGACCGCAGTGCCTACCGCACGCGCCGCCGTGGGCTGGCCAATGGCCCGCGCAATATCGCCATAGGTGACAAGCTGGCCCGGCGGGATAGACAGCAGAGCCTGCCAGACCTTGATCTGGAAATTGGTGCCCTTGTACCACAGCCTGAGCGGGCGCTTGGGATCGCCGCGGCCCGGGCCGAACACGGTTTCGCAATGGGCCCAGGTCTCGTCCTGCGCCTGGCGGAACGCGGCGCCGGGCAGGCGGCGGCGGATATCGGCAAGCGCAGCCTCCGGGCCGTCCTCGCCGACGAATTGCAGCCCGCAGATACCCCGGTCGGTCACCGCAACAATGAAATCGCCCAAAAATCCCGGGTGGATGCCATAGCGGATATCCAGCCCGTTCCCCATTTCCTTGTACTGGCCGGGGGTGATGCCCTCGAAATTGACGAACAGATCGTGCAGCCGCGACGGGCCGGAAAGCCCGGCGTCATACGCCGCATCAAGCACGGATTCGGCACGGTCCAGCGCGCGCTTGGCGTGATCCAGCGTCAGATAACCGAGAAACTGTTTCGGGCTGACCCCGGCCCAGCGGGTGAACAGGCGCTGGAAATGAAACGGGCTGAGGGCGGCGGCATCGGCGATGTCGTCAAGCTCGGGCTGGTCGCGGAAATTTGCGCGAATATAGGCAAGCGCGCGCTCGATCCGGGCGAAGTCCTGCGCTTTCTGCTGTGCCGTCTGGGTCTCTATCTGCTGTTGTGCCATCGCGTGCCTCCGTCAGCTGCGCCAGAAAGGTTTCGCATGTTCACCCCAGGCTTCCGACCGGCCGATGCCGATATCGTGCAACGCACGATCGGAAAGCGCAATCAGCGCGCGGCGTTGCCGATAACGGCCCTGCCACACACAAAACACCGCACCGATCCGGCAGACATTATGGGTCAAATTGCAAAACATACCCGAAGGCTATGCCGGGTGCGGCGGGTGCCCCACCCGATATTTGCTGTATTCGGGAAAGAGCCCGGCCGCGGTCAGGACGCCTTCGCGGCCTCATCGGGATAGTCGGCGTCATAATTTGCCTGCAGGTATTCGGGCGACCGCAGCTTGGCGAGCGCGTCTTTCAGCGCATGTGCCACCTGCAACCGTTCATCCGGGCTCAGGAACGATCCGATCCGCAGGCGTTTGCCGTGGCTCGACAGAACAAGCTGGCTGTCATGGCTAACCGGGTTGTCGATATTCACCCGCAGCCAGTAGGGCTGGAACCGCCAGCGTTGCACCTTGCCCGATGCACTGACCCGTTCCACCAGCAGGCTGTCAGACGTCAGCCGCACGGTTTCATACATCCGTGCCCAGCGGTAGTTAGTGCGAAACGCCAGGTAGACCAGCGCGACGTCGAGCCCCAGGAACCCCATTACCGGCCATGCGCCCATCAGCATGAAAATCATGCCCGCCACGAAACTCACCGACACGATCGCCGCCATCAGCAGCAGAAAGCCTTTCGGCTGCAGGCTGGTATTGGGCTGCAGGGTCGCATCGAACAGATAGGCCTTTTCACCCTTGTCAGGGTTCTGGCCGGGCAACAGGGGAAGTGGTTCATCCATGGCGACAATCATAAGAAAGACCGGGGGGCGGAGTCGAGAAATAATGAATGAATGGTTAACGGGCGCGGGTTTCCGGGGGTATCAGCCGGTATCCGGGCAGAAGATACAAACCACCCCTTCCCCCACAGCACCCACCCGGCTACAAAACAGCCATGCGCGCCACGATGCCCCTCAAAGACGTCGACGAATTTTTCGCCCGACTGTCCGCCGCCGACCCGGAACCGAAGGGCGAGCTCGATTACGTCAACGTGTTCACCCTGCTGGTGGCCGTGGTGCTGTCGGCACAGGCGACCGATATTGGCGTAAACCGGGCGACCAAGGACCTGTTCAAGATCGCCGATACGCCGGAAAAAATGCTGGCGCTGGGTGAGGCCAAGGTCCGCGATTACATCAAGACCATCGGGCTGTACCGCAACAAGGCCAAGAACGTCATCGCCCTGTGCGAAATGATGATCGCCGATTTTGGCGGCGTGGTGCCCGAAACCCGCGACGAGCTGGTAAAGCTGCCCGGCGTCGGGCGCAAGACCGCCAATGTTGTCCTGAACATCGCCTTCGGCCAGCCGACCATGGCGGTCGACACCCACATATTCCGCATCGGCAACCGCACCGGCATGGCGCCGGGCAAAACGGTGGAACAGGTCGAAGACAAGCTGGTCAAACGCATCCCCGCCAAATGGATGGATCATGGCCATCACTGGCTGATCCTGCACGGCCGCTATGTCTGCAAGGCGCGCAAACCGGACTGCCCCGACTGCATCGTCGCCGATCTTTGCCGCTTCAAGGCCAAGACGGCGGGGTAGAACGGTCAGGAACGCCTCATGTATCTCGCCCGCCACGGACAGACAATGTTCAACGTCATCTTCGGTGAAACCAAGCAGGATCCCGGGATTGAGGATCCGCCGCTAACCGAGCTCGGCTTCGAGCAGGCCGCGGCACTGGCCGAACAATGTGCCGAGCTCGATATCCACCGGATTATTTCCAGCCCCTATACCCGCGCCCTTGAGACCGCCCGCATGGTAGCCAACCGGCTCGACATTCCGGTAACGGTCGAGCCCGATGTGCGCGAACGCACGGCCTATGTCTGCGATATCGGCGCCGTGACCAGCATCCTTGCCGCCGACTGGCCGCATCTTGATTTTGACCACCTGGACGAGGTCTGGTGGAACCGTGAGGAAGAGACCATCCCCCAGTTTCACGACCGTTGTTCTGCGTTCCGCGCGCGCATGGCGGCCTCGGAAGACTGGCAACACACTGCCATCGTCACCCATTGGGGATTCGTCCGCTCGATGACCGGCAAACGCGTCGGCAATGCGGAACTGGTGCGCTGCGACCCGAACGAACCGCACCCGCCACTGGATACGACCTGGCCATAGGCCGGACACGGGTATTTGAGGCGGATGCGGCATCGCGGACGATTGTCTGGCGCGCTTATCCGTGATAGCCACGACCTCAACAGTCAAACCGGAGCAGATAATGGCCGATAACGATATCCCGACGGAAAACGGCGCCAACGGCGCAGGCGAAAACGGCGAGATGGAGAGTGTCCCCTTCATGATCGGGGCGCAGTACATCAAGGACTTTTCGTTTGAAAACCCGCGAGGGATCGAGACCCTGTCATCGATCCAGCAGAACCCCGACGTCAACGTCGATGTCAGCACGAATGCCCGCGCCATTGGCGAAGAAGGCATGTTCGAAGTCCTGCTGTTCATCCGTGCCGAGGCCCAGGTCGATGACAGCCCGGTCTTTATCGTCGAGCTGACCTATGGCGGCGTCGTCCAGGTAACCGGCGTCCCCGAAGAAGAGGTCAAACCGATCGTCCTCATCGAAGGCCCGCGTCACCTGTTCCCGTTTGCCCGCTCAATCGTCTCGAACGCGGTACGTGATGGCGGCTTCCCGCCGCTGCTGATCAACCCGATTGATTTCGGCACGCTGTTTGTTCAACAGCACGTCGATTCCGAAGGATCTGATATCTAGGGAGACGACGGCCGCCACGGAAATATTCAGAATGACAGTTTAAAAAGCCTCTGCCTCATCGGCGGGGGCTTTTTCTTTGCCGGGCGAATACGGGGTTACGACAGCGGGCTTATAACCGCAGACTTACGATGCTTTGGTCTCGCCACCCGCGAGCCACATCGGTTCTTTCAGCGTTGCGATAAATGCCTCATGGCTCGCAAGCTCTTCCGCCGTGGCGACATGCGGCCGCGGCGGGCGGATTTCAACTGACAGGGACGGCGCACCGTCATCGGCACCGGCAGATTTTCCGGCAGCCTCGGCAGCAGCAAGGCTCAGGCCCGGCTGACGACCGCCGCGTAATTCCAGATATACTTCGGCCAGCAATTCGGCATCCAGCAGCGCGCCATGATAGGTACGCGATGAATTGTCGATATTGAACCGGCGGCAAAGCGCATCCAGCGATGCCGGGGCGCCGGGAAACTTGCGGCGGGCCATTTTGACCGTATCGACCGACTGGGTCATCGGTACTTCCCGGCGCTTCAACCGCCGCAGCTCCGCATTGATAAAACCCATATCGAACGCGGCATTGTGGATCACAAGCGGGGCGTCACCGATGAAATCGAGAAACGCGTCAGCGACATCCCGGAAGACCGGGTATCCGGACAGGAATTCCTCGCTCAACCCGTGAACGGCAAATGCACCGGCGGGCATATCGCGCTGCGGATTTACGTATTGATGATAGGTCTCGCCGGTCGCGATATGATTGAAAACTTCGACACAACCGATCTCGACAAGGCGATCGCCGTTTATGGGATCAAGACCTGTGGTTTCGGTATCGAGGACGATTTCGCGCATCTGGGCTCCGACGGTGGACGGTTCTCTCGGCAAACATGTCCGGCGGCCAGCGGGTCGGCGTCATGTCATGAATGAGTCTCGCAATTCGCGTGAGCCGGCGCAAGGTCTCGCGCATGCCGCGACCGCTTGGAACGACAAAATCCGCCCGCCGGCGTTTTTCCGCATCCGGCATCTGGCGCGCCAGGATGGCGTCGAACTTTTCCCGTGTCATGCCGGGCCGGGCCAGCACCCGCGCCGCCTGTATGCGCGCCGGCGCCGAAACCACCACCAGTATGTCGCAACGCACATCAAGGCGGATCTCGAACAGAAGCGGGATATCGAGGACCGCCAGCGGCACGCGCCGCGCAGCACACCGTTTGAGGAAATCATCCTGGCGGCGGCGCACCAGCGGATGAACGATGGTCTCCAGCCTTTTCAGCGCGGCATCATCGCCGAAGACCCGCTTTCCAAGCGCATCCCGGTCAACCGCGCCATCCACAACAATACCGGGGAACGCCGCATCGATCGGCGCCACCGCGGTGCCGCCCTTGCCGAGCACCACATGAACCGACGCATCGGAATCGTATACAGGCACGCCCATGCGGCGGAACATGGCCGACGCCGTGGATTTACCCATGCCGATCGATCCGGAAAGGCCGAGGACGATCATTGCAATACCGCCATCAAAGCGCTGCCAGAACGTGATCCCGCAATGCCTGATCGACAACCGGGTCCGTGCCGAACCATTCACGAAACCCCGGACGCGCCTGGTGTAACAGCATGCCCAGCCCGTCAACCGCGGGATTGCCGCGCGCCTGGGCAGCGGCAAGCAGGGGCGTTTCCAGCGGCACATAAACGATATCGTAAACCATCGACGTTGCCGGGAGCTTCGCCAGGTCTATCTCCAGCGCCGGCTGGCCTTCCATACCGAGCGAGGTCGTATTGACCAGCAGCGTGGCATCGCCAAGCGCATCGGCGCGCCGCTCCCACGGGACCGGGCGCACCAGGGAGCCGAATTCATCGCGGATGGCATCAGACCGCTCGGGCGTTCGGTTCGCAATCCGGATTTCCGGCGCACCGGCATCCAGCAAACCGGCGACAATCGCCCTGGATGCACCGCCTGCCCCCAGAATCACAACAGGCCCGGCATCCGCCTGCCAGTCTGGTTGTGCTTCCCGCAGGGATTCAAGAAACCCGAACGCGTCTGTATTGGCACCATGCAGGACCCCGTCACGCACGACGATTGTGTTCACCGCTTTCAGACGTTCGGCCCAACGATCCACTTCGTCCATCGCCTTGTAAGCTTTTTCCTTGTTCGGGACCGTGACATTCATGCCCCGTATACCCAGCGCCGGCAGCATGCGGATCGCCTCTATTGCCGTCTCCGGCGCAAGCGCGAAGGGCACGTAAACACCATCGATACCGTATTGCTGCAGCCAGTAATTATGAATACGCGGCGACCGCGAATGTTTAACCGGCCAGCCCGCGATACCGGCCACAATCGCGGCACCTGTAAATCCGCCGGAAAGGGTCATGTTCTCAGTACTCCGTTTGCCCGCAGATAATCGAGCAATGCCATCATGGGCAGACCCAGAATCGTAAAATGGCTTCCCTCGACGCGTGAAAACAATTGTGCGCCAAGGGATTCTATCCGGTATGCGCCGGGGCCATTAAACGCATCGTCTCCCGCCGCATCGAGATAGGCGTTGAAAAATGCGTCGCTGGCATCTGCCCGTATCTCGAGCGTGGCACGATCGACCGCCTGCCATATCCGCTGACCGCCGCGTGATATCACGGCATAGGAAATCAGGCTGTGGCGTTTGCCGCGCAGCGTCTGCAATTGTGAAAGCGCGTCATCGCGATCAACAGGCTTGTCAAATGTCTCCCCGTCACATTCAAGGACCTGATCCGCTCCCAGAACCATTTTTTCAGGATGCTTGCGCGACACATACATCGCCTTTGCTTCGGCCAGGACCTCGGCGATATCTGTCCCGCTTGCGCGCTCTGCCCGCAGGCTGATCTTGATTTCGTCTTCATCCACGCGGGACGGCTCAACAATATGAGGCACCCCGGCGCCTTCCAGCAACGTGCGGCGTGTCATGCTGGCGGACGCCAGTACAATAGATGCGCACAGCACATCATCGGAAGAGCCGATAAAACGCGGCGCCGTAACATCATCGGCAATCGTCATCACGCATCCGTATCGGTATTTTCATGGAACCGGGTATAGAGCTGATAAATCGCTGCCGCCGTCTCTTCAATGGAACGACGTGTAACATCGATTACCGGCCAGCCATTTTTGGAAAACAGTTTACGCGCTTCGCTGATTTCAGCTTTGACGGTATCGATATCAACGTAATCGGTTTCCGATTCCTGATGCAGCATAAGCAGCCGGTTCCGGCGGATCTGGACCAGCCGGTCAGCCGATGCCGTCAGGCCGACCACAACGATGTTCTCAAGATCGAACAGATTTTCCGGCAGCGGAATACCCGGCACAAAAGGCACATTCGCTGTTTTCAGCCCGTAGTGATTTGCCAGATAGATCGATGTCGGTGTTTTGGATGTGCGTGACACGCCGATCAATATCAGATCGGCTTCCGAAACATTCTGTGTCGCCTGGCCGTCATCATGGGCCATGACATAATGCAGGGCATCGATACGGTCGAAATATTCCGCATTCAGCGTGTGCTGTCCGCCGGGGCGGTTCACCGTTTTCTGATTAAAATACCGCGCGAACATGCCAATCACCGGTTCCAGCACCGATACACACGGGATGCCGAGCCGGACACATTCCTCGATCAAAGGCTGCCGGGTTCGGCTGCTGACCAGCGTAAACACGACAGGACCAGGATTTTCCCTGATCCCCTGAATCACCAGCTCCATCTGGGCGGTTGAACGCACCATCGGCCAGATATGTTCCTGTGATTCAACATCCTCGAACTGCGCAATGCTCGCCCGCATAACGCCCTGGGTGGTTTCGCCGGTCGAATCCGATACCAGGTGGATATGAAAAATGTCAGTCACGATGCTGAACCTGCCTTTTAATGCCGAACCGATTCGCTAACAGCCCGGCCGATTGGTGTACCAAATTGGGGATAACCGGTCATTTTCAAACCCCCCGAAAATCTTATACCCGTTGTCCCGAATTTCCGCAGCACGGTTACCCAGAGGCTTCCCGTTCTATCATAAGCGGGGATAAAAAAAGTTATCCACGTGATTCAGATAATCAGACATCCGAATGTCTCCGATGATACGTAAGCCAGTCAGGGCATTGATACAGTTCCGCCCCTGAACGATTCACATATCCGAAATAACATGGCATGTCAGTGGACAACCGGTTATCCCCGATATTCACAGCCCCTACTATCTACTACTACCTAATTGATATTAGAAAATAATAGATTGGTACTTCGTGTGTGGAACCGTTCGTGAGATATTCCTGAAATCGTGAACAACATTTCCAAACCGATGAAACCAATGATCCAGGCGCTGAAAGGCGACCGCGTAAGCCCCCCTCCTATCTGGCTTATGCGCCAGGCTGGCCGGTACCTTCCCGAATACCGTGCTGTCCGTGAAGTCGCAGGCGGCTTTCTGAACCTGTGCTACGACCCAGAGAAAGCAGCAGATGTTACGCTTCAGCCTTTGCGCAGGTTCGGTTTCGATGCGGCAATTCTGTTCTCCGACATTCTCGTTATTCCCCACGCCCTCGGCCAGAACGTTACATTCGAAGCAGGCGAAGGTCCCCGCCTTGATCCGATCCGCGATGCGGACGGGCTTGGCAGGCTCAGCATGGATAATATTCATGAAAGCCTTGGTCCGATATACGAAACTGTAAAACGTGTATCGGAAGATCTTCCTGAAGGGGCTGCCCTTATCGGATTTGCGGGAGCACCCTGGACCGTTGCAACCTACATGGTCGAAGGCAGTGGCAGCCGTGACTATCCGAACGCAAAGGCCTGGGCGCTTGGTAATCCCGATGGTTTTCAGGTGCTGGTCGATTTACTGGTGGATGCAACGACAGAATATCTGCTTCGACAGGTTAAAGCCGGCGCTGAAGCGCTTCAGTTATTCGATACCTGGGCTGGGGTATTGCCCAAATACGCCTTCGATCGTTTTTCCGGAGAACCCATTCGGGAAATTGCCCGACGGGTCAAAGCGGAATATCCTGATATCCCGATCATTGCGTTTCCACGTGGCGCAAACCTGTATTTGCCAGAGTTTGCAAAAGCGCCCGAGATCGATGCGATAGGTATCGATTATGCGGTCGATCCGGTCTGGGCAGCGCGTGAAATTCAACCCCATGCAACGGTCCAGGGTAATTTTGATCCGATATTGCTGCTTGCCGGCGGCGACCAGCTTGAAATCCGGGCGCGGGAAATTGTTGATGCGCTGTCTGACGGGCCGCATGTGTTTAATCTTGGGCACGGGATTCTGCCGCAAACGCCGCTTGAACATGTTGAGCGTTTGATCAAAGCAGTGCGTGGGTAACGGGACCATGAGCAAAACAGCTGTTGTTATCTACAATCTCGGAGGACCTGACAGCCCTGAAGCTGTTCGCCCTTTTCTGAAAAACCTTTTTTCAGATCCGATGATTCTCCGTGTTCCGGCGCCTGTTCGCTGGTGTCTGGCGCGGTTTATTTCGTGGCGGCGTGCCCCTGTAGCGCAGGAAATCTACGCACATATCGGGGGTCGCTCACCCATTTTGCCAGAGACCGAAAAACAGCGGGATGCCCTGCAAGCCGTGCTGGGCGATGATTACCGGGTGTTTGTTTCAATGCGGTATTGGCATCCATTTGCTGAAGAAACAGCCCGTGATGTCGCCGCATGGGGACCTGATCGTATCATTCTGCTGCCGTTATATCCGCAGTTTTCAACTACGACGACGGAATCCTTCACCCAGGCCTGGTATCCGGCCGCGGCGGCTGTCGGCATTTCGGCTCCGACGGCTGAAATCTGCTGCTGGCCGGAAGCAGATGGATTTATCGATGCGGTGGCGCGGGGAACGGATGCTGCAATCGCCAAATTGCCGGCGGATATACCGTATCGGATTCTGTTCTCGGCCCATGGTCTGCCAAAGAAAATTGTCGAGAGCGGTGATCCCTACGCAAGCCATGTAGAACGCACATCGGCTGCAGCTCTTGCCCGGCTGGCAAAACCGGGCGCTGATCACGTGGTGTGCTATCAGAGCCGCGTCGGACCGATGGAATGGCTACAGCCCTATACCGAGGACGAGATTAACAAGGCGGGTGCTGACGGTATTGCCCTGGTCGTTGTGCCGGTCGCGTTCGTCAGTGAACATTCTGAAACGCTGGTTGAACTTGATATCGAATATGCCGAACTTGCACAGGAAGCAGGTGTTCCCCACTACGTTCGGGCGCCGACTGTAAATGCAGACAGTGCATTCATCGAAACACTCGCGGGTATTGTCAAAAACACAGGTGAAACCGGCACCGGTCCGGCGAACGGCATATTCTGTGATGCCATTCACGGCGATTGTCCCTGCCTTGAAAAGGCCGTCTGACCTTGGGTGATTATTACGAATGGTTCAAAGCGCTGCATGTGATCAGCGTGATAGCGTGGATGGCGGGAATGCTTTATCTGCCCCGGCTTTATGTTTATCACGCGGATGCAGAGGTCGGATCGGACAAGTCCGAGACTTTCAAAATAATGGAACGGCGCCTGCTGCGGGCAATTACAAACCCGGCAATGATTGCGAGCTTCATCTTCGGCGGGTTGATGCTGGCAACTCCCGGGGCAATTGACTGGTCGATGGGCTGGATCTGGGTAAAGATTGCCATGATCGTCGCCATGTCCGGTATCCACGGATTGCTGGCCCGCTGGCGGCGTGATTTCGAAGCCGACCGCAATGTCCGCCCGGCAAAATTCTATCGCATGTGGAACGAAGCGCCGACCATTCCACTGATCGTTATCGTCATCATGGTAATCGTAAAGCCTTTTTAAAATGCGGCATGCCATTGCGGCCCGGTATTGCTTATGCGACACAGGAAATTCAAAGAGCGTAGTTGTAGAGGTAGGCAGTAATGAGAATTTTATCGGGTGTATCAGGGATAATTCTGGGTCTGTGCCTGGGCACAGGCATGGCTGCTGCAGCACCAATCACTATTAATTTCACCGGTGCCGTAGATCAGTTCAATCCCGGACCTTTCACGCGGAACGTGGCTCTTCAGGGACAGATTACGCTCGATGATACCCTTGTCGCGTCCGGTCCGAACAACACGTTCAACAATGTCATTACCGGGTTTTCGCTGACGATTTCCGAGACTGCCGGAGATATCACCTATACCAATACCGGCACTGGCGGGCGCGTTCAGCAGTTTACCGGTGTCAGTGAATTTATCTCTGTTGCTTTTGGCGGCGGTGCGGGCGGGGTTTTCAATTCACCCGCGGGCGCTCCCCAGATTACGTCCTTCGCGATTGATTTCCGGGGCGTTGATTTGTTTGTCGACCCCACGGTGCTGGCGACCGGGCTGACCGATATGGATTTTTCCTATTCGTTTATGACATCACGGTTCGATTTCGGTGGAACGAACCAGCTTATGGTGGAACGGCGGCTGGATACGGTGGCGTTTTCCGGTGATCGGCAAAATGTTGCAATTCATGCGCCGGGTACTGCTGCGCTGTTTGCATTGGGCCTCGCCGGTTTCTAGGTGCGCCGCCGTCAAGCCTGATACATCCCTGATGTTTGTGGGCACCGTCAAACAGATGCTTCCTGTTTCCGGCCGGGTTTGATAATAAGATATCAAAGTATCAGGTAATCTGGCGGATAATGACTGCCGTAGAGGATAAGATCATGGATGGAACGACGGTCGGCACGGACTATCAGATTCTGAAGCTCAAGCCCTATAACCCTTCTATTGGGGCTGTCGTCAGCAATATCGATCTGACCCGGCCACTAACGGATGCAGAGTTGGCGGAGCTCAAACGGGCCTTTACCGAATACCAGGTCCTGTTTTTCCGCGATCAGCAGATCAGTCATGAAGATCATGCCCGCCTCGCCGAATATTTCGGCACTATCGGCCAGCATGTGGGCAAGAAAACCAACAGCCAGCCGAGCGATGATCCACGGGTGCGTAAATTCTATGCGTCGGGTGAAGTCCCGCGTGTCTCGGGTAATCTGTGGCACACGGACCAGTCATGTGCACCGGTACCGCCGATGGCGAGCATCCTGTACCTGCATACCATTCCGGATAATGGCGGGGGTGATACCGGCTATGCCAGCATGTATGCAGCCTATGATGCGCTGTCAGACCGTATGAAGGTTCATCTCGACGGGCTGACGGCAGTACATGAAGGCAAACACGTGTTTGGTGATGGCACACCGGATGCGGTTCATCCCGTGGTCGCCCGGCATCCTGAAAGCGGCCGCAAGCTGCTTTTTGTGAACCCCGGTTTCACTGTCAGGATCAATGATATCTCGCTTGAAGAAAGCGATGCGCTGCTTAAATACCTGTTCGAGCACTGCCTGCGGCCTGAATGGACGACCCGCTTCATCTGGGAGCCCCATTCCATTGCGTTCTGGGACAACCGCTGTGTTTGGCATCGTGCGATCGGCGATTACCTGCCGCAGGTGCGATCGGGATTCCGCGTTCAGATCGAAGGCGTCACGCCGCCGGTGATGGCGTAAAACAACGTCTGTCTGAAAAGTGTTACGGACACTAACCGACAGGATTCTCGAGCGTACCTAGACCGTCGATGGAAAGGGTGCAGATATCGCCTTTTTTCAGGAATTTCGGCGGTTTGAAGCCGATACCCACGCCTGCCGGCGTTCCTGTGGCGATGATATCGCCCGGAATGAGCGTCATTCCTTTAGATAGGGTTGAAATAAGGGTCGGAATATCAAAAATCAGGTCTTTAACGACCGAGTCCTGGCGCAATTCCCCGTTTACATAGGATTGAACCCGGGATTTCTTGATATTGGCGATCTCCCCGGTGGTCGCCAGATATGGCCCCATGGGGCAGAAATTGTCGATATTCTTGCCGATAAACCACTGTTTGTGCTGCTGCTGCAATATCCGGGCAGTGACGTCGTTGACGATGGTGTAGCCATAGACGTGCTTCATCGCGTTGCGTTTGGAGATACCGCGTCCGCCGGTACCAATGATGACGGCAAGTTCGACTTCATAATCGGTCGATTTTGAATGATCCAGATAGGCCGGGATTTCATCGCCCGGCCCGCACACGGTAGTGTTGGCCTTGGAAAAGATAATCGGGTCCGCCGGAATGGCATCGGCATCTGCCGTGGCGTTGAAGCCGCTGGCGTCGAATTCCCTGGCATGTTCGTAATAATTCTTGCCGACACAGATGATATTGCGGCGCGGAGAAGGGATCGGGGCGATGAGCTTTGCGCGCTTATAGGGGATCCGCGCTTCTTTCTCGTTTGTTGTCAGCGCTTTGGCGGCGGCGGCCAGCGCCTTGTCACCGCCTTCTATAAAGGAGGACATGTCGGCGGGCAGCCTGGGGGCAGCGATGGAAAAATCGACGATTTCCGAGCTGTCTTCGGTAATTGCGCCGATGCGAACCTTGCCGCCGCGTCTGAAGGATACGAGTTTCATGATTGCCTCGGATTTGGGTTCTGTTTCTCTGTGTGATGATCCGGATGCAGGGCGTCCCTGAACACGTCATCTGTCGTTAAATCAGCAGGATACTATCTCAGAAGTCTCGCGTGATGGCGCAGATGGTCGCCGATCATCGAGGCGATAAAGAAATAGCTGTGATCATAACCTTCCCGCCGGTTGACGGTGATTTTTTGGCCGACTGCGGCACAAGCCTCTTCCAAGAGATGAGGATGAAGCTGGTCGTCGAGGAAGTTGTCGGCGAGTCCCTGGTCAACGAGGATTTCGGCGCGGGCTGATCCGTCACCGCCGGTCTTCATCAGTTCCGTCGCATCATAATTCGCCCATGTTGCGCGGTCGGCGCCGAGATAGGCGGTCAGGGCCTTGTCGCCCCAGGGGCATTGCATCGGCGCGCAGATCGGCGCGACGGCCGAGGCGGATGTGAATGTATCGAGGTTTTTGAGCCAGATCGTCAATGCACCATGGCCGCCCATCGAATGGCCCATGATGCCCTGACGTGCCCAGTCTCCGGCGAAATTGTCTTTGAGCACCGCCGGCAAGTCCCTGATGATATACGAATACATGTTGAAATGCGTTGCCCATGGCGCTGCTGTCGCATCAAGATAGAAGCCTGCCCCCTGGCCAAGGTCATATGCATCGTCGTCCGGCACGTTTTCTCCGCGCGGGCTGGTATCGGGCGCGACCACCATCAGGCCAAGCTCCGCGGCGACGCCATAGGCCCCGGCCTTGGTGGTGAAGTTGTCCTCGGTGCAGGTAAGCCCCGACAGCCAGGTGATAACGGGTACCGGGCCATCCGCCGCCTGGGGCGGTACAAAGACGGAAAACCGCATGTCGCAGGCGCAGGTATCCGAAGTGTGGCTGTAATAGCCGATGGTGCCGTCATGTGCGCGTTGCTGTGAAATGGTTTCCATTGATACGTACCTGCTGTTCAAATCTGTCAGTCCGGTTTTCATACAGTGAACAGCGCGGTGGTGCCAGATATCCAAAACCCGTGTCATTGAATCATCATTTGACTTGATGTTCGGTATTTACTAACTATTTCAATGTTATCGGGACGGTGCTCTGCCGGATCTCCCCGAATAGAAATCCAAAAAATAAAACCAAAACAACAAAAAACGCCCGACACTTCAAAAGTGCTCTGCCGTTGTTCCGTTTCCAAAGTACCTATCAGGTACAGTTTCTCCCATTCTCCATTCCCGGTCGGAAACCATGAACCTCAAAGAACTCAAACAGAAAACCCCCGCTGATCTGCTCACTTATGCGGAAGAGCTGGAAATCGAAAACGCTTCGACGATGCGCAAACAGGACATCATGTTTGGCATTCTCAAGCAGCTGGCCGAAAACGACGTCCCGATCTTCGGTGACGGCGTGATCGAAATTCTGCAGGACGGCTTCGGCTTTCTGCGCTCACCCGAAGCAAACTATCTGCCGGGCCCCGATGACATCTATGTGTCGCCGAGCCAGATCCGGCGCTTTGCGCTGCGCACCGGCGACACGGTCGAGGGTGAAATCCGCGCGCCAAAGGACGGCGAGCGGTATTTTGCGCTGCTCAAGGTCGGGCTGATCAATTTCGACGAGCCCGATAATGTCCGCCACCGCATCAATTTCGATAACCTGACGCCGCTCTATCCGGAAGAGAAGTTGATGCTCGGCAGCGACGATCCGACCAGCAAGGATATGACGCCGCGGATTGTCGATCTCATCACCCCGCTCGGCAAAGGCCAGCGCGGCCTGATCGTGGCCCCGCCGCGTACCGGCAAGACGATGATGCTGCAATCCATCGCGGCGGCCATCACGGCGAACCATCCGGAAGTCTATCTGATCGTGCTGCTGATCGATGAGCGACCGGAAGAAGTCACGGATATGCAGCGTTCGGTCAATGGCGAAGTGATCGCATCGACCTTCGACGAGCCTGCGTCACGTCATGTCCAGGTTTCCGAGATGGTGATCGAAAAAGCCAAGCGTCTGGTCGAGCACAAGCATGATGTCGTTATCCTGCTCGATTCCATCACGCGTCTGGCGCGTGCCTATAACACGGTTGTGCCGTCCTCGGGCAAGGTGCTGACCGGTGGTGTGGATGCCAACGCGCTGCAGCGTCCGAAACGTTTCTTCGGTGCGGCCCGTAATATCGAGGAAGGCGGTTCGATGACGATTATCGGGACCGCGCTGATCGATACCGGCTCGCGCATGGACGAGGTCATCTTCGAGGAATTCAAGGGCACGGGTAATTCCGAAATCATCCTAGACCGGAAACTGGCTGACAAGCGCACCTTCCCGGCGATGGACATCACCAAGTCCGGCACCCGCAAGGAAGAACTGCTGGTCGACAAGGGCACGCTGTCCAAGATGTGGGTCCTGCGCCGGATCCTCACGCCGATGGGTGTGGTCGATTCAATGGAATTCCTGGTCGGGAAGCTCAAGGGTACCAAGTCGAACGAAGAATTCTTCGATTCAATGAACCAGTAGCTGCTTTCTGATAAGCGACAGAAAAAAGGGGCGCCCTGATCGGGGCGCCCCTTTTCATATCGGAAACTGTACCCGGTCTTACGGCTCCAGAATAATCGAGCCCGTGGTCTTCCGTGCGGCAAGGTCGCGATGTGCGCGCGCGGCTTCGCGGAGCGAATACTTGTGGTTCACCTCGATCTTCACGTCGCCTGACTTGATCATCTTCATCACGTCGGCTGCCATTTTGCGCATTTTTTCCGGCGTATCGGCAAAGTCGAACAGGGTCGGCCGCGTCATCATCAGCGAGCCTTTCTGCATCAGGATGGCGGGATCGAATGGCGGGATCGGGCCCGACGCATTACCGAACGTCACGAACAGGCCGCGCTTCTGCAGGCAGTCGAGGGATGCCGGGAACGTGCCCTTGCCGATTGAATCATAAACCACCGGTACCATCGCGCCCTTGGTGATCTTGCGCACCCGGTCGACGAAGTTTTCGCGGCTGTAGATGATCGGATAGTCACAGCCATGCGCCTTGGCCAAGCGGGCCTTGCCGGGTGACCCCACGGTACCGATAACGGTTGCACCCAGTGCTTTCGCCCATTGGCACAGGATCAGTCCGACACCGCCGGCGGCGGCATGGACGAGGATCGTATCGCCCTTCTGCACTTTGTAGACTTGGCGGATCAGGAACTGCACGGTCATGCCCTGCAGCATCATCGCGGCGGCCGTATCGTCTGCGATCTCGCGCGGCACCTTGACCAGCTTGCCGGCATCGATATTGCGGATCTCGGCATAACAACCGGAACCGGCTGTGCCGGTGGCGACGCGATCGCCGATCTTGAAGCCGGTTACACCAGCGCCCACTGCTTCGATCTCACCGCACATTTCTCCACCGGGGGTGAAGGGCAGCGGCATCGGGTACAGGCCTGCACGTTGATAGATATCGATAAAATTCACGCCGATGGCGCGGGCACGTACAGTGACCTCGCCCTTTGCCGGGCGGCCCACTTCAATGTCGCGCCATTTCATGACCGATGGTGAGCCCGCTTCTTCAACGACGACGGCTTTAGGCATGTACGTTTCCTTTTCTGATCGATGGTCGGGCTCTTGCGAGCCATATCATTCTGCTAGCGCCGGGCGGACCCCATGTCCGTCCCGTAAAATGTCCGTCCCGTATAAATTCTACTGCTGTTTGACAGGGGTGCCCGGATCGTCAGGACCCAAAGCGTTTCTGCAATCGGCCCGATTTCCGCGTAGCGTGACTGGCCGAGGAAGGGCTGCTGTCATTAGCAGTTTGGGTCGGCCTAATGCGCATTGTGATCCCTGGGAAACTAGGCTGAAAATCAGGTTAACCGCTTCTTATTGCAGGCATAATAGCGCCCTTGCGACGAAAAGTCACTTCTCAATCAAGTGTTTAGACGTGCAATTAGAGCAAACGTGTTGTGCGATTTTCGATATCTAGCAGCGCTGTTTTGGTCATCAGGCCGCCTTTTCCCGAATATCCGCCCGACTTGCCATTGGCGGCTAGTACCCGGTGACAGGGCAGGATGACAGGGATCGGATTGGCACCGCAGGCGCCGCCAACGGCGCGCGGCACGGTATCTGCCCGCTTTGCCAGTTCCCCATAGGTCCAGGTTTCACCATAGGGTATCTCGTTCATCGCCCACCAGACACGCTTCTGATACTCGGTGCCAGGCGGGGAGAGCGGTATATCGAATTCGGTGAGCTTTCCGGCGAAATAGGCGGCCAGCTGCCGTGCCGTTTCCACCAGGAGCGGGGTCGGCGTGCTATCCGGAAAATCGTCAGGTACATCGCCCCAGCCGAGGCGTACGAGCGCACCATCCTGTTCCACCAGTGTAAGCGGTCCGACCGGTGAGGGGACGTTGAGCGTCTGCATCGTGGCATTCTAATCTCCGAAGCGGCGATCCGCCAGAAATCCATTTAACTGCCGCCCGGTGATCGCTAGTCTCTCACCATGGAACGCACCTACATCGATATTTACTGTGAACGGATTGAGCCGGGGCTCTGGGCAGAGCCGCTCAATGCGATCACGAACCTTGCGTTCATCATCGCAGCTTTCCTGCTGATCCGGATGATCCTGCGCAGCGATCCCGCGATCCGCCGGGATCCTGCACTCTGGGTGCTGACCGGTCTGGTCTTTGTCATCGGCATCAGCAGCGGGCTGTTCCACACCTTCGCCACGCGCTGGGCGCTACTGATGGATGTTATCCCCATTGCGTTCTTTATCCTGATTTACACATGGTACGCGATCCGCCGTTTTGCCGCGGCGCCCGCCTGGGTTTGTGCGCTCGGTGTGGCCGGCGTGTTGGGGCTTGCGATGGCAGTCCCGCCGCTTACGGGCTTTCGCGGTGGGTCTTACGTGGCTGCGTTGACAGCGCTTGTGGTTATTGGCGGCTTCCTGAAATTTGGCCCGAAACATGCGGGCGGCACCGCTTTGCTGATGGCGGCGGCGATTTTCGCGGTATCGCTGACCTTCCGCACCGTAGACGCCCCGATTTGTGCGGCGGTGCCGATCGGTACGCATTTCATGTGGCATCTGCTAAATGGTTGCGTGCTGTTTATTGTTGTCCGCGCACTGGTATTGTTCGGCAGGCGCGTTTGACCGACCGGCGTTGAATGCCTAGTTAGAACGTTAACAGTTTCATCCCTTTCCGCCGAAATTCCATACAAAAGAGAGAATCCCGATGAGCGATCTTTCCGCGTTTCAGATCACCAAGCGCTGGCCTGCCCAGAATCCGGAAATCCTGCAGCTTTATTCACTGCCGACGCCGAACGGCGTCAAGGCATCCATCATGCTCGAGGAGGTCGGCCTGCCCTATGAGCCGCATCTCGTTTCCTTCGGGACCGATGATCAGATGACGCCTGAATTCCTGTCGCTTAACCCGAATAACAAGATTCCGGCGATCGTCGATCCCGACGGGCCCGGCGGCAAACCGATGGGGTTATGGGAAAGTGGTGCCATCCTTGTGTATCTCGCCGAAAAAACCGGCAAGCTCCTGCCGGCCGACCCGGCGGCACGGTATGAATGCCTGCAATGGCTGATGTTCCAGATGGGCGGCGTCGGGCCCATGTTCGGTCAGCTCGGTCATTTCCATAAATTCGCGGCGGACAAGATCACCGACGATTACCCGACCAACCGCTATCGCGACGAGACCCGGCGCCTGCTCGGCGTGCTCGATGCCCGCCTTGCGGAGCGCGATTTTGTGATGGGTAGCGAGTATTCGATCGCCGACATCGCAATCTTCCCCTGGGTCCGCGTGCTTGATGGTTTCTACGGCGCGGGCGAGCTTGTCGGCATTGCGGATTTTGCGCACGTGAATGACTGGGTTGCCCGCTGCGAAGCGCGGCCTGCATCCGAAGTGGGGCTCGATACGCCGTCACGAGGCTAGTGATTTGCTGCGATGCTCGCGGCGGGATCATTGCGTTCCTGCGTCCATATAGATGACGATGGGTGCAACGTGCTGTGTCAGGGGTTTGCCACCTGGACGGGGCAGTCGCCGACAGGGGCAAAATCGGCTGGGGCGGCAAGGTAATCGTCAATGATCGCTATCAGGTGCGCGTCCGGGTACAATGATTTCCTGACGGGCGATCGGGCCCGGTTTTTTCAAGGGGGACGGTGTGGATATATTTAGTACGTCGATTGAGGGATTGCCGCTGTTCCTGGCTTATCTCGGCACGGCAGCGGTTCTGACCGGCATTTATATCGTCATCTATATGTGGGTGACGCCGCATGAGGAAATCCGGCTGATCCGCGAAAACAATCTTGCGGCAGCGGTCGCCTTTGCCGGCAGCCTTATCGGGTTTTCGCTGCCGCTTGCCAATACCATCGCCGGGTCAGTTGATCTGATCGATTGTGCAATCTGGGGGCTCGTTGCCCTGGTGGTGCAGATACTGATCTATTTCATCGCCAGAATCCCGATGCCGAAAATATCGGAGCGTATCGAAAAGGGCGAGATGGCCAGTGGTGTCTGGCTCGGGTCTGCATCGCTTGCAGGCGGCCTGCTGAACGCGGCGTGCATGAGCTACTAGCGCTGCGCGATTTCTACGTCTCAGCGACCTGAAGCTTTTTCGATTTTAGATATCTGCCATCCCGGATAACCGTCATCCCGGCATGATGCCGGGGTGACAGGCTTTTATCGCTCATGGACGGTTCAGACGAAATGACGATTGATCTGAGCGCGGATTAATCCGTCAGGTCGTCCCAGAGTTCTTTCACGCGGGAGAAAAACCCTTCTGATTCCGGGCTGGTCGTGGTCTGGCCCTTGGCTGGTTTCTCACCGGCGAATTCGCGGAGCAGTTCTTCCTGGCGCTTGGACATGTTGACCGGGGTCTCAACCGTCACATCGATATACATGTCGCCGCGTGCCTGGCTCCGCAGAACGGACATTCCTTTGCCGCGCAGCCGGAACTGGTGACCCGACTGGGTGCCTTTCGGCACCGTGACCTTGGCACGCTTGCCTTCGATGGTCGGCACTTCGACAGAGCCGCCCATCGCGGCCGTGGTCATCGGGATCGGCACGCGCAGATGCAGGTCGGCTGAATCGCGCTGGAACATGCGGTGTGGTGCCACGGCGACAAATATATACAGATCGCCCGCCTGGCCGCCCATCGCGCCGGCTTCGCCTTCGCCTGTCAGGCGGATGCGGGTGCCGTCCTCGACACCGGCCGGGATGGAGACCTTCAGTGTCTTTTCCTTGCGTACGCGTCCTGCGCCGCCACAACCGCCGCATGGATCCTCGATTACCTGTCCGGCGCCGTTACAGGTCGGACAGGTGCGTTCAATGGTGAAAAAGCCCTGTTGGGCGCGGACTTTGCCGCGGCCCTGGCATCCGCCACAGGTTGATGGATGGGATCCCTTTGCCGCACCCGAACCGTTGCAGTCGTCGCAGCTGACCGCGGTCGGCACGCGGATCTGGGTCTCGCGTCCCTTGAAGGCGTCTTCAAGGCTGATCTGCATGTTATATCGGAGATCCGCGCCATGGGCTGCGCCGCCGCGGCTGCGGCCGCCGCCACCGAAATCGCCGAACATCTCGTCGAAGATATCTGCAAATCCGCCGCCGCCGCCCCCTCCGCCGAACCCGAATCCGCCCTGGCTGGGGCCGCCGTTTTCGAAGGCTGCGTGGCCGTATTGATCATAGGCGGCGCGCTTGTCGGGGTCTTTCAGGACGTCGTAGGCTTCGTTGGCTTCCTTGAAATTCGCTTCCGCTGTCGCATCGTCCGGATTGCGATCCGGGTGGTATTTCATGGCAAGTTTGCGATAGGCGCTTTTCAGCGCGGCTTCATCCGCATTGCGGTCGACGCCCAGTGTTTCGTAGTAATCCGGTTTGGCCATGTTCAACGCCCCTTATGCAACGCTGGAAATGCGCAACGCACCGGTGCCGCAAGGCACCGATGCGTTGTCGTCGAACGTTTTACGCAAACGCCCACTGATCGCCTATCAGGCTGATTTGTCCTTGGGCTGGTCGTCATCGACTTCTTCGAAGTCGGCATCGACCACGGTGGCATCTTCGCCCGCGGCGTTCTGGCCGCCGGCGTCTCCGCCCATGTCGCCCATGTCGCCTTCGCCGGCCGCAGCTTCGTCCTGCTGTGCCTTGTACATGGCTTCGCCCAGTTTCTGGGCTGCCTGCGCCAGCACTTCGGTCTTGGCCGTGATCGTCTCGACGACTTCTCCTTCGAGGGCGGTTTTAAGATCGGCGATCGCGTCCTCGATGGCGGTCTTGTCTTCGGCCGACAGAGATTCGCCATGTTCGGTCATGGTTTTCTCGGTCGAGTAAATCAGCCCGTCCGCATTGTTGCGGGCTTCGACGGATTCACGACGTTCTTTATCGGCCGCCGAATTCTGCTCGGCATCCTTGACCATCTGATCGATATCCTCGTCCGACAATCCGCCGGATGCCTGGATGCGAATGGTCTGTTCCTTGTTGGTCGCCTTGTCCTTGGCGCCGACATTGACGATGCCGTTGGCGTCGATATCGAACGTCACCTCGACCTGCGGCACACCGCGCTGTGCGGGGGGAATGCCGACAAGGTCGAACTGGCCGAGCAGCTTGTTATCTGCCGCCATTTCACGTTCGCCCTGGAATACCCGGATCGTGACCGCGTTCTGGTTATCTTCCGCGGTCGAGAAGACCTGGCTTTTCTTGGTCGGGATCGTCGTGTTGCGATCAATCAGGCGGGTGAACACGCCACCCAGCGTCTCGATGCCGAGCGATAGCGGTGTGACGTCAAGCAGCAGCACGTCTTTGACATCGCCCTTCAGCACACCGGCCTGGATCGATGCACCGATGGCAACGACCTCGTCCGGGTTGACGCCACGATGCGGGTCACGTCCGAAGAACGTCTTCACTGTTTCCAGTACTTTCGGCATGCGGGTCATACCGCCGACCATGATCACTTCGTCGATCTCGCCGGCGGAGACGCCTGCATCTTTCAACGCGGCCTTGCACGGCCCGATGGTCCGCTCGATCAGGTCGTCGACCAGTGCTTCGAGCTTCGCGCGGGTCAGCTTCAGGTTAAGATGCTTCGGCCCGTTCTGGTCGGCCGTGATGAACGGCAGGTTGACCTCGGTCTGGGACGAACCCGAAAGCTCGATCTTGGCTTTTTCCGCAGCTTCTTTCAGTCGCTGAAGGGCCAGCTTGTCCTGGCGCAGGTCAATCGCGTTCTCTTTTTTGAACTCGTCGGCCAGGTAATCCATGATGCGGGCATCGAAATCTTCACCGCCGAGGAACGTGTCGCCGTTGGTGGATTTGACTTCGAACACGCCGTCGCCGATTTCCAGGACGGACACGTCGAACGTGCCGCCGCCGAGATCGTAAACAGCAATGGTGCCTGCTTCTTTTTTCTCAAGACCGTAGGCAAGTGCCGCTGCCGTCGGCTCGTTGATGATGCGCAGAACGTCGAGCCCGGCGATCTTGCCGGCATCTTTAGTTGCCTGGCGCTGTGAATCGTTGAAGTACGCGGGAACGGTAACAACCGCTTCGGTCACTTCTTCGCCGAGATGTGCTTCGGCGGTTTCTTTCATCTTTTGCAGGATGAAAGCCGAGATCTGGCTCGGTGAATATTTTTCGCCCCGTGCCTCTACCCAGGCATCGCCGTTATCGGCTTTGATGATCTGGTAGGGGACAAGGTCCATGTCCTTTTGCGTCGTTGGATCGTCGAACGGGCGGCCGATCAGGCGCTTGATCGCGAAAAGGGTGTTTTCCGGGTTGGTTACGGCCTGGCGTTTCGCCGCCTGGCCGACGAGGCGCTCATCGCCTTCGGCGAAGGCGACCATCGAGGGCGTTGTGCGTGCGCCTTCCGAATTTTCAATGACGTGGGCTTCCCCACCTTCCATCACGGCAACGCACGAATTCGTGGTTCCGAGATCGATACCGATTGCTTTACCCATAATATTACCTCGCTTTTCGGCAGATTTCCGCGGCCCTGTTGGCACCGAGAGAAATCCCCCAAGGTTTGAAATGACCCAGTTAAAGTGGATTGACCGATATATAGGTAGCCCGAACAGGTTCTACAATAGCTTATAGTGCGCAAATCAGGCGTTTTCTCGCTTTAGTCGCCGCCCGTTTCCGATCGTGGCAGGCTGCACAGAGGACTGCAGAGAGGTATGTCCGGCCCATGATTATTTCCGCCAGTTATCGCAGCGATATTCCGGCGTTTCATGCCGACTGGTTCAGGGCCCGCCTGAATGCGGGTTTTTGCGAGGTCGCCAACCCCTATAGCGGCAAGCCGTATCGAGTGGCGCTGCGCGGGGATGATGTCGACGGATACGTGTTCTGGACCCGGAATGCCGCCCCCTTTTCGGCAGCACTGGACGACGTGGCGCAGTTGATGCTGCCATTCGTCATCCAGTTCACCGTGACCGGCTATCCGCGCGCCCTGGATGCCCATACACCGCGTGCCGACAGCGCCGTCGCGCAAATAAAGGGCCTTGCGGGGCAATTCGGGTCGCGTGCGGTCGTCTGGCGCTATGACCCGGTGGTTTTCAGCTCGTTGACGCCCGCCGCCTGGCACCTCCGCAATTTTGCTGTACTGGCCCGTGAACTGGCGGGTTCGGTTGATGAATGTGTGATTTCCTGTGCCCAGATCTATAAAAAGACCGAAAGGCGGCTGAATTCGGCCGCTATATGCCATGATTTCAACTGGAAAGATCCGGAATGGGGTGAAAAGCAGGCATTACTGGGTGAAATGGCGGGTATTGCCGCTGAATTTGGTATCGGAATAACTGTCTGTAGCCAGCCCGAGGCACTGGGCGATTCAGAGGCACTGGGCGGTTCAGAGGCATTGGACGGTTCAGATGGGCCCGGTCCCGACCGACGCTATTCTGCCCGGCGCCTTCCTGCCCGGTGTATTGATTCCGTAAGACTGTCGGATATCGCCGGGTATGACATTACGGCCCGCCAGAAGGGTAATCGTGATGGCTGCCTGTGTGCGGAAAGCCGTGATATCGGAGCGTATGATACCTGCGCGCATGGTTGCGTCTATTGCTATGCCGTTTCTGATCACGACAAAGCCGCGGCGACACTGGGTCGGGCAGGTGCGTGATGTCCGGATGCTGGCCGGGATGTCTACTGGGATGTCTGCTGGGCGCTGTTTTGGCCCCCGCCCTCAGACTGCGAGCCTGAAGCCCGAAAATGACCAGCGTTGATGCGGGTAGAAGAAATTACGATAACTGACTCGTGCGTGGCCGGGCGCCGTCGCACAGCTTGCGCCGCGCAGAACCATCTGGTTGATCATGAACTTGCCGTTATATTCGCCGACCGCGCCGGGCGCTGCTTCGAAACCCGGATAGGGCGCGTAGGCGCTTTGTGTCCATTCCCAGACATCGCCCATCATCTGTGATGGTCTGTCCGGGTCGGCGTCCCCGGACGGCATCGGGCGCAGAAACCCGCTTGCCAGCCGGTTTACGCCGTCTTCGTCCTGCGCGTTGCATCCGAATTGTCGCGCCGCAATTTCCCATTCCGGTTCCGTCGGCAGGCGTTTTCCTGCCCAGGCGGCATAAGCGGCGGCCTCGTAGAAACTGACATGTCCTACCGGCGCGTCCGGATAGATCGGGCACATGCCGGCGAAGGTAAATTCATCCCATCCGCCATTGTCGTTTTCGCGCCAGTAGAGCGGCGCGACCCAGTTTTCGCCGTTTACCGCCGACCAGCCGTCCGCGTGCCAGAACTCTGCCCGCCGGTAGCCGTCATCTTCAACAAAGTCGAGATATTCGGCGTTGGTCACGGCCCGCGAGGCGATTGAAAAATCGCCGACCAGCGCTTGATGTGCCGGCCCTTCATTGTCGAAGGCGAAGCCGCCGCCCTGGTGGCCGATTTCATACGTGCCGCCCTCGATTTCAAACCAGCCGAGGGTGTGCGTTTCGCGCACGCTGACGGGCTCTTTCTTGCGGTAGGCCGGCGCCAATGGATTGCAGGACAGAACGTGTTTGATATCCATCAGGGCAAGCTCCTGATGCTGCTGTTCGTGATGTATCCCGAGTTCCAGCAGGTCCGCTGCAGCAGCGAAAGTTTCGTCGTCAGAGGCCAGCATAAACGCCCGGACCGCCTGATCGACATGGGCGCGGTAGGCCATGACCTCGTCATTGGACGGGCGGGTCAGCAGGCCGCGATCCGGTCGCGCATGGCGGGGCCCCAGGGTTTCGTAATAAGAATTGAACAGATAGCCGAATGCCGGATCGAATTCGTCGTAACCCGGCGCATGTGGCTTCAGAACGAACGTTTCAAAAAACCAGGTGACATGGGCGAGGTGCCATTTTGTCGGGCTGACATCCGGCATCGACTGAACCTGCTGGTCCTCGACGGACAGGCGTCCGGCGATTTGTTCGCTCTGGCTGCGTGTCGCGATAAAACGGCTGATAAGGTGTTCGCGGTCACGGGCGATATCGGCTGCTGGCGTGTAAGACGGATCGGTCGGCATGGTCTGTCCTGTTGACCTTCGGAACAGCGACCGGCCCCGTTTCTCTGATCAGGACATCATCGATACTTTCCGATGATGTCCCGGAGGCCGGGGGACGATCGCCTGAATAGGCCTGACCCTAACGCAGCAAATTTAAGTGAACAACCGTTAGGGGATAAGGCAGGGTCCCCGCCGTGATCATGCCTGCGCTTTGGCGGGGAACAGATATTTTCCCTACGCGGTCGTATTCACCTGATCGCCCGGTCCCGTGTCAGCCGGTGCCGCTTTGGCGATGCCGACCTTGGCCGGCCGCAGCAGGCGGTCGTGGATGGTGTAGCCGGTTTCCATGACCTGCATCACCGTGCCGCTGGCGGCATCGTTTGTCGGAATTTCGAACAGCGCTTCGTGGAACTGGGGGTCGAACTTTTCGCCCATCGGTTCGATCTTCGTGATCTTGTGACGCTCCAGTGCCGACAGAAGGTCTTTTTCCGTCAGGGCGATGCCTTCGATGAAGCCGACCAGCGCGGCCCCGTCCGGGTCGCCCTCTTCGGGAATTGATTCAATCGCGCGCCGCAGGTTGTCTGCGACCGATAACATATCGCGGGCAAAGTTCGCAGAGGCGTATTTCAGCGCATCTTCGCGTTCTTTCTGCGACCGCCGCCGCAGGTTTTCAATATCCGCCAATGCGCGCAGCAACTTGTCTTTCAGGTCCGCGATCTCCGCGTCGGCCTTGCCGGCGGCGTCGATTTCGACCTGGACGTCTTCCCCGGCAGCATCTGCTTCTGCCTGCTCCTCGGCTTCTGCGGCTTCTGCAGCCATATCTGCTGCCGCGTCTGCCGCCGCAGCTGCTTCTTCCGGGGTCTCGTTATTCTTTTCCTGATCGCTCACGTTTTCTGCTTTCTCTTCATGTTTCTCTCGGCGCAGGCACGGCGTGCCTGTCCGAGCTATCCGATAATCCGGTCGATTACCTTTGCGGTATAATCAACCATGGGAATGATGCGCGCATAATTCAACCTGGTAGGACCGATAACACCGATCGCACCGACAATCGTCTGGCTTTCGCCCCTGAACGGCGCCACCACCAGCGAGCACCCAGCCTGATCGAATAGCGTGTTTTCTGCGCCAATAAAAATCTGAACGCCCTCTGCAATATCTGTGACATCCAGCAGCTTGACCAGCAATTCCTCGGTCTCCAGCGCCTGGAACAGTCCGCGCACGCGTTCCAGGTCCTGAACGGCGGATACTTCGTCCAGCAGGCGGGACTGGCCTTTTACGATCAGCGTGCCGCCGGATCTTTCCGAGTTGCTTCCGTTGCCTGACCAGGCGGCCAATCCGGCATCAATCAGGTTGCCGGTAATCTGGTCTATTTCCGCGCGACGTTGTTCGATTTCCTGGCCGACGGCCTTGCGTGCGCCGTCAATCGTCTTTCCGGCGAGGCGTGCATTCAGATAGTTACCTGCCTGGACCAGTGCTGACGGTGGTGCACCGGCGGGCATATCAATGATCCGGTTCTCGACAAACCCGTCATCGGTTACCAGTACCGCGAGCACGCGTCCGTCGCCCAGATTTACAAATTCGATATGTTTCAGCGGCCGGGCGGTTTTCGGCGCGACCACCAGGCCGGCGCATTGTGCCAGTCCCGACAGAAGCGATGTCGCCTCGCCCAGGGCTTCGTTCAGGTTGGTGCCGTGGGTCACGCAGCGCGCTTCGATATTTTCGCGGTCTTCCGAGCTCAGGTCGCCGATTTCGAGCAGGCCGTCGACGAACAGCCGGAGCCCCGCATCGGTTGGCAGCCGTCCTGCAGACGTGTGAGGCGCATAGAGCAGGCCCATATCTTCCAGGTCCGCCATAACATTGCGGACGGTCGCCGGCGAAATCGGCATTTTCAGGCGCCGCGAAAGCGTGCGCGAGCCGACGGGGCCGCCCTCCGCCACATAGGCTTCGACGATCTCGCGAAACACCTCGCGTGAGCGGTCGTTCAGTTCGCTGATTATGCTGGAATTCGGATTGTTCATTCAATTCACCGAAGGCAATCGGAATGTAGTGTTGGCCCGGTTTTTGTCAATCACGCGATTTCCGCAGGATGCGGCGCTAACATGGGCGAACATGGCGTCGAGGTTGGCGTCGAGGTTGGCGTCGAAGATCATGAGCAGCGGCCTCGCGCCACAGTATCATTAGTCTTATAAGTCTCACAGATACCTTTACGGCGCGCGCTACCTTGGATAGCTTGCGCGCACTTTCCGAAACAGGAGAAACACATGCGCCCGTCAGGCCGTTCCCCCGACCAGATGCGATCCGTCACGCTGGAAACCGGTTTCAGCTCATATGCCGAAGGCTCTTGCCTTGCGAAGTTCGGCGATACGCACGTTCTGTGCAACGCGACGGTCGAAGAACGGGTCCCGCCATGGATGCGCAATTCCGGGCGCGGCTGGGTAACCGCCGAATACGGCATGCTGCCCCGTTCCACACATGAGCGCACCGATCGCGAAGCCGCCCGGGGCAAGCAATCCGGCCGGACGCAGGAAATTCAGCGCCTGATCGGCCGCTCGCTGCGTGCCGTGGTTGATCTTGAAGCCCTTGGCGAACGCCAGGTCAGGCTCGACTGTGATGTCATCCAGGCCGATGGCGGCACCCGGACGGCGTCGATTACGGGCGCTTACGTTGCGCTGAAACTGGCAATGGCAGGGCTGATCCGCTCCGGCGCGTTGAAGGCCGACCCGGTAAACGGGTCGATCGCAGCGATTTCCTGCGGCATTTACAAGGGAACACCCGTTCTCGATCTCGACTACCCCGAAGATTCAAATGCCGAGGCGGATGCCAATTTTGTGCTGACCGGCGCGGGCGGTATTGTTGAAATCCAGGGCACCGCGGAGGCCGATCCGTTTTCCGAGGAGGCGTTCCTGCAGTTGATGGAGCTGGCCAAAAAAGGCGTCGGCGAGCTGACGACCGCGCAGAACATGGCTCTTGCGGACTGACATGTCTAACGCTACCCGCCAGTTTACCGAAAAGCGGCTCGTTATCGCCAGCCACAATCCCGGCAAGGTCCGGGAGATAGGCGAACTCCTGAGCCCTTGGCAGATAGAGGTTGTTTCGGCATCGGAACTAAATCTGCCCGAGCCAGAGGAAACCGGGGACAGTTTCGTTGCGAATGCGAAACTAAAGGCGGATGCCGCCGCGTTGGGGGCGAACCTGCCGGCATTGGCCGATGATTCCGGTATGACTGTCGACGGGCTTGGCGGGGCACCCGGAATCTATTCCGCGCGTTGGGGCGGCCCCGAGAAGGATTTTGACATGGCAATGGCAAGGGTGAATGACGAGCTCGGTGACAATCCGGACCGATCGGCACAATTCGTCTGCGCGCTTGCCCTGACATGGCCGGACGGACATTGCGAGGTTTTCGAGGGTGAGGTCGGCGGCACACTGGTCTGGCCACCCCGCGGTGACAAAGGCTTTGGCTACGATCCCATGTTTCACGCAGATGGCGATGCCGGCACCTACGGGGAGATTGATCCCGTCGCAAAGCATGCCAGCAGCCATCGCGCGATTGCGTTTGCCAAGCTTATCGAGGCCTGCTTTCCGCCGGCGCCCTGATCGATGACGACCGCCGGTATACCGGTGCCCGGTGGGTTCGGCCTGTATATCCATTGGCCCTTCTGTATTTCCAAATGCCCGTATTGCGATTTTAATTCACACGTTGCCGATCGTGTCGATGAAGCCGATTGGCAGCGGAGTCTGTTGGCTGAGCTGGATCATTACGGTAACAAAACGAAAGGCCGGCGCTTAGACAGCGTTTTCTTCGGCGGCGGCACGCCATCGCTGATGCCGCCGGCAATCGTTGCGGCCCTGCTCGACAAACTGACGGAATACTGGGAGGTCCCGGCAGCGCTCGAAGTGACCCTGGAAGCGAACCCGTCCTCCATAGAAGCGCAGAAATTCAACGATTTCCGCGCCGCCGGGGTCAACCGGGTGTCTGTCGGGATTCAGTCCTTCGACGATGCGGCATTGCGGTTTCTCGGCCGGGCGCACAGTTCGGCGGAGGCATCGCATGCCATTACGATAGCGGAACAATCCTTTGACCGTGTGTCTTTTGACCTGATATACGCCCTGCCCGGTCAGAGCCGCGCAGCATGGCAAGCAGAACTCGCCAGCGCGTTGTCACGCGGGACCGGCCACCTTTCGCTCTACCAGTTGACCATTGAAAAGGGCACGCCGTTCTATTCCGATCACCGTCGGGGGGCATTTTCGTTGCCTGATGAGGATTTAGCCGCCGATTTATACGAATTAACCGGTGAAATGACATTGAATGCCGGTTTTCAGGCTTATGAAGTCTCCAATTATGCCAAAAATGGTCAGGAAAGCCGTCATAACCTCGTCTATTGGCGTGGTGGCGACTATATAGGCGTCGGACCGGGTGCCCATGGCCGTTTGACACTTGCCGGCGAACGGCTACGGACCGAACAGATCCCAGGTCCGGCAGGTTGGCTTTCGGCGGTCGCCGAAAAGGGTCATGCAACACGGGTGTGTGATCCCGTTGCGCAGGCCGACCAGGCTGATGAATATCTGATGATGGGGATGCGGCTTGCCGACGGTATCGACCGGATCCAGTTTGCCCGTATCGTCGGCCGGCCGCTTGATGCGTGTATCGATGGTGCGAAAGTGGCAGCGCTCTGTGATGCGGGGCTGCTGGTCGCCGATCAGCGTGGTTTACGAGCGACAAGTGCCGGTCTGCTGCGATTAAATGCGATAATTGCGGCAATAACCGTCTAATTCACCCTATTCGGGTTAATTTGTCAGAGAGTCGAAGCTTTTTTGCGCCGGATCGATAATTTTATTCCCGGATGTCGTTAATTCCCGCACTTCAAGGCTGCGTTCTGACAATCCATCCGGCAGGAAGCGGAACAGGCCGCTGATTCCGGCGAACCCGGTCTCCGACGTAAGCGTCGCATCATCGAATTTGGCGCCGCCTTCCTGCGACCCCAGGATCGCGGCAAGTGCTACCAGGTCGTATGCGTTTGCCGCCAGCGGATGCGGCTCTGTCTCATACATTGCCCGGTAGCTTCGAATGAATTCGGTGTCATTCGCGGTCGGCGGCGAGGCAAACCACCCGCCGACCAGCGAAGGCTCGCGCCCGGTCCCGTCCGCGGCCCAGCTGGCCAGCCCGAGAAGCCGAACCCGTTTCGTATCGATATCGAAATTACCCAGTTGCGCCGCCATGTTGACAAGCTCTCCCTCGCTTGTTGCGACCAGAAGTGCGTCGAAGGCGACAGGGCCGAGCGTATCGAGGATATCCAGCCGAGCCAGGGCACGTTTGGAGACCTCGTCCTCGCGGCCGGCCAGTGCGGCTTTCTCGGCCAAAAGGGCGGCCCGGCGAACGTCGTAATCTCCGATTGTCCGGGCGGCGCGCACGATGTCATCCGTTGACGGACCGAATATCTCGGTCCGGACCAGGTCTATGCCAGCGCCGGCGGCGGCCCGCCGCGCCGCATCGAGCGCCCGTTGACCGAAGGGACCGCGCGGGGCGAGGAGGCCGAGCCGCCGGACCCCACGTCCCGCCGCATAGGCGATGACACGCTCAATCTGGGATTCAGGGAACAGTCCTGAAAGGTAAATACCGGGCTCTGCGAGGTTACGATCGTTGGAAAACGCGAGCATGTTGAGCCCGGCATCGCGGATGACGGGTGCTGCGCCGCGCACGGCATCGGAAAAAATCGGCCCGATCACAAGCTTAACACCATCCGAAACGGCTATTTGCGCGGCGGCGGCGGCACCCTCGACCGTGGCCGCGGTATCGTACGGCCGAAGTTCAAAATCTCCGTCGGCCACGTCAAAAAGGGCGAGTTTGGCGGCGTCCAGGACTGCCTGCCCGAGATTGGCCCGCGGCCCGCTGAGCGGGATCAGCAATGCCACCCGCGTCCGGTTCGCGATCCCGGGCGGCGGGGTGAGCTGGATATCCGGCATTGCCTGATCCGTGCTCATGGCCGGTGTCGGTGGCGCTGCAGGAGCCGCTGCTCCCGGCGGCGGGTTTGCCCCGGCTTCGCCCGGCAGCGGTGTTTCAACCCGGCTTGAGACGACAGCGTTTGTCAGCGGTCGGTTATCGGCCGTGTTGCGTCCGTCGCCCGTTCCCCTATTCTCGCACCCTGCGAGCGCAAGGGTGCCCGCAACCGCAAGGGCTATGCCCGTGGTCGGGATTTTGCCCGGAAGATCAGCAATGCCGGAAAATAGTTTCATCGATGCATCCGATTTCTGACGATATGAACGACGGCGCGCAGCCTAGCGACGGTACCAGGCCAAGTAAACGTATCGGTGATACGCGCAGGCTGAAATCGGGGTTGTACATTATCGCGACGCCGATCGGGAATATGGGTGATCTGTCGTCCCGCGCCGCCGATATTCTCCACGGGGCCGATGTGATCGCCTGCGAGGATACCCGCGTGACCGGGAAGCTGCTCAAACGCTACGGTGTCGATACGCCGATGGTTCCCTATCATGATCACAGTGCTCCTGCTGCGCGTTCTGCGATCATGGAACGCCTTCAAAGTGGCAAAACCGTGGCACTCGTCTCGGATGCCGGCACGCCTCTTATATCCGATCCGGGTTACCGTCTGGTCCGTGACGCGGTCGATGCCGGGATTTATGTCACAGCGGCGCCGGGTCCGTCCTCGCCGATGACGGCGCTGGTGCTCTCCGGCCTGCCGACTGATCGCTTCCTGTTTGCGGGCTACCTGCCGACCAAAGACAAGGCCCGCCGTGATACTCTCGCGGAACTCGGCACCGTTCAGGCTACCCTCATTTTTCTTGAATCGCCCAAACGGCTCGCGTCGTCCGTGGCGGCGATGGTGGATGTTCTGGGGGACCGTCCAGCCGCTGTCGCGCGCGAAATGACCAAGTTGCATGAAGAAATCCGGCGTGGCGGCCTTCGTGATCTCGCCGCGCAATATGCAGATATGCCGGCCCCAAAGGGAGAGGCGGTTGTCGTGATCGGCCCGCCCGATCATGCGGGTGATGCCCCGGCCGATCTTGACGCCATGCTCATCGACGCGCTTGACGGGATGAGTGTCCGCGATGCGGCCGCCCTCGTCGCAGGGGCCACAGGTATTCCCCGCAAGGACGTTTATACAAGGGCGCTCGCCCTCGGCCGCACAAAACATGCGGGGTCCGATGATCAATGAGATCCAGGGAAACGGGGGCGATACGCGCAGGGATCGCGAACGGCACGGCCGTCGGGCGGAAACACGGGCGGCGATTGCGCTGCGCCTGAAAGGTTATCGCGTTCTCGACCGCCGGGTCCGCACATCCGCCGGGGAGGTCGATCTTGTCGTGCGCCGTGGCGGTGTCGTCGCCTTTGTCGAGGTAAAGGCGAGAAAGACGCGCGAGCGCGCTGCCGAGTCCATTTCGCCGACCCAGCGCCGCCGAATTGTTCGGGCGGCGGCACATTATATTGCTGCCAACCCCCGCCTCGCCGTCCTTACCCAGCGGTTTGACGCGGTTCTTGTTGAACCCCGCAGATGGCCGCACCATATAATCAATGCTTGGACCGAATCAGGCGATTAGGCAGATTTTCCACTGGCCGGGGTCATCGCTTAGTCCTTCATCCCGGCGTCGTCGTCCCGGCATCGCCGTTTTTCGGAGTTCGATCTTAATGAACCGTACGCCCATCACATCTTTCCGTCCTGATCGCGACAACCACGCGTCACGGTTTCGTTCCACTGCAGCTGTCCTGTGCCTGACAGCGCTGCTCGGGGCATCTCTCCAGGGGTGTGTCGGGGCCGTGATCGGCGCCGGTGCGACGGTCGGGACCGCCGCCATGGAGGAGCGCGGCATTGCCGGTGTGACGGATGATGCGGCCCTGCGCATTCGTCTGAACGGCCTGTTCTCGGGCAAGGATGAACGCCTGTGGCGGAAGGTCGGGCTTCAGGTTTATATGGGCCGTGTTCTACTGACCGGCGCCGTCGAGACAGAAGATATGCGCGCCGAAGCAGTCCGGCTCGCCTGGTCGGCGGAGGGCGTCAAGGAGGTGATCAATGAAATGCAGATTGCGCAGTCAGGCGGTGCCACCGGATTTGCCCGCGATACCTGGATCACCACCCTGCTTAAATCGGCGCTGTTGTTCGACAAGGACGTGTCTTCCATTAACTACTCGGTCGAAAGCGTCGGCGGCACCGTTTATCTGATCGGGCTCGCCCAGGACCGGGCGGAACTCAACCGCGTGATGAATCACGCGCGTGGGATGTCCTATGTCAAAAAAGTGGTAAACTACGTTCAGATCAAGCGACCTCCTTCCAACCCGTAACGCCCCTCTGGATCGTGACACCACGCCTGCAAGCAGAAGAAATTCTCCGTGAAATCGGCACCCGCTCCGACGATGACATAGATCTCGCCGAGGGCGCACTTGCGCTCGCCGCCCTCGACAGGCCCGGCGTTGCGCTCGACCGTTATCGCGATCATATCGCTCTGCTCGCTGATGATGTGGGCGACGCCCTGTCTGGCAAGGGGGTGACGCTTTCCGATGCCCTGAACAATGTCGTTCTGAAATCGCATGGCTATTGCGGCGACATGCTGACCTATGACGATATCCAGAATGCAAACCTGATGCGCGTGATAGACCGCAAGAAAGGCCTGCCCGTCGCGCTTGGGATTTTGTACCTGCACGCGGCGCGGGCGCATGGCTTCGCCGCCGACGGGATCAATTTTCCGGGCCATTTCATGATCCGTATCGGCGAGGACGGCGCGCGCCTGATTATCGACCCGTTCAATGAAGGTATCGAGCGCTCGGTCGTCGATTTGCGCGAACTGCTCAAGGCGACGGCGGGGATGGAAGCCGAACTTGCGCCGGAACATTACGCGGCGGTCGGCAACCGCGACATCCTTGTAAGGCTGCAGAACAACATAAAGGCCCGCCATGAACGCGCAGGACGACCCGAAGACGCGCTGCGTGTGGTCGAGGGGATGCTGATGTTCGCCCCTGACATGATCCCGCTCTGGCGTGAAGCGGGTGTCATACATGCCCGTATCGGCAATCTGGGGGCCGCGATCGAGGCATTCCAGACGATCATCGAGCGGGCGGATACCGATGCTGCGCGCCATGATGCTGCCGCCATTGTCCAGAAACTGAAATCGCGTCTGAACTGAGCACACCCGTTCAGGCGCGCCGAGCCGATCCATTCAGGCCGGTCCCCGAGACCGGGCATTTTCGATCAACGTTTCAATCCCCATTGATCCGGTACGCCGCCGGGTGCAAAAAGGGTTCCGTAAATTACCGGAGATTTCGATCATGAGCCTCGCCGTTGCCATCCAGATGGATCACGTCGCCAGCATCAACATAGATGCTGATTCCACCTTCATGCTGGCGATGGAGGCACAGGAACGCGGACACGCCTTGTTCCACTACGAGCCCGCCGACCTCGTCTTCCGCGACGGCAGGCTCTATGCGAAGGCGCAGGCGATGCAGGTCCGGCGTGAAAAGGGCAACCACTATACCCTTGGCGCGACCGAATTGCTGGACCTCGCCACGGTTGATGTCGTCCTGATGCGCCAGGACCCGCCTTTCGACATGGCCTATATCACGGCGACGCACCTGCTGGAGCACATCCACCCCGATACCCTGGTGGTCAACGATCCAAAGGAAGTGCGCAACGCGCCGGAGAAACTGTTCGTCACCCATTTCGACGGTGTCCTGCCGGATACGCTGATTACGTCCAACCGCGAAGAGATCGATGCGTTCCGTGAAGAGCATGGCGACATCATCGTCAAACCGCTTTTCGGAAATGGCGGCGCCGACGTATTCCACATCACGCCCGATGATGAAAACCTCGGCGCGCTGATCGAAATGTTTACATCCAAGTATCGCGAACCGATCATCATCCAGCGCTATCTGCCGGAGGTTCGCCTGGGCGACAAGCGTATCATCCTCGTTGATGGCGAACCGGCAGGTGCCGTGGCGCGCATCCCGGTAAAGGGCGATGCCCGCGCGAACTTTCACGCCGGCGGCGGTGCGCAGAAAACCGAGCTCACGACCCGTGAACGCGATATCTGCGCCCAGATTGCACCGGCCCTGGTCGAACGCGGACTGACCTTTGTCGGTATCGATGTGATCGGCGATTACCTGACGGAAATAAACGTGACCTCGCCGACCGGCATTCAGGAAATCAACCGGCTTGACGGGGTGTTTGTCGAAAAGCTGCTATGGGACGCCATCGAGCGCCGTCACAGCGAAGGCCATGACCGCCGCAAGATGTAGGCAGGTAGCGGTTGCCCGTTGATATACACCTGAATTCCACCCCACCCGTGTTTGCATCCGGCGCTGTGCCGGTGTACGAGACATCCTCCTAAATGAGCAGTGATCAGAGCCATGGCCGACGCGAAAAAAACCACCAAATCCACGACAAAGTCTGAAACCAAGGCGGCAGCCAAGCCGGCCGAGAGCACATCTGCCGATGCGGCATCTGCCCCGGCGAGCTCCGATAGCGGTGATGGCGGCAAGTCCGCGCGTGAATCCATCGGCGGCGCGGCGGTCGGCCATTACGGCTATTTCAGCAATATCAAAACGCCCGAATACAAGTCCGGCTGGGACGATATCTGGGGCAAGAAAGACTCCGGGTCCAAGAAGAAGAAAGCCGCCGCCAAACCGAAGGCTGCGGCGAAGCCCAAGGCACCCCGCGTGGTGTCATTCGATTTTGAAGACCTGCCCGCCGACCTGCAGGAGGCTCTCGCGACACAAGCCCGGAAGCGGTTCAAGAAAGCGCAGGTCAATTACGATAATCGCGACAAGGCCGGTGCCGTGACCTGGCGCATCGACTGCACGGTCGAACGCTAGGACGCTGATTCGTGCGCAGTTTCCCCGACCGGCTGCGCCATACCCTGATATTCGAGGCGATCGCCCTGTTTCTGGTGGCGGTGCCGGGTGGCTGGCTGCTCGACCGGCCGATGGAAATCATGGGCGCGCTCAGCCTGATGTTCAGTGTCCTCGCGATGAGCTGGAACCTGGCCTTCAACTGGATGTTCGACCTGTGGGACCGCAAGCATCGCGGCATGGCCCGGCGCGGGGTCGGTATCCGTATCGTTCACGCGGTGCTGTTCGAAGCGGGGCTGGTGATCGCCGGATTGTTCCTGATCGCCTGGTGGCTCGATATGACCTATTGGGATGCGTTCCTGCTGGATGTCAGCCTGTCGGCATTCTTTCTGGTCTACGCGTTCTGCTACAACTGGGCGTATGACATGGTATTCCCGGTGCCGCGCGCTGCTTGATCGGACGGGTCAGGCCTCGTC
>ERZ807291.899-NODE-899-length-49541-cov-11.187326_pt1 | contig 49541 bp, 50 predicted proteins | sample MGYA00521257_ERZ807291 | MGnify/ENA primary metagenome ERZ807291 (study PRJEB31413, sample SAMN03169783) | marine metagenome | biome: Marine; feature: Water; material: Subsurface seawater | place: North Sea | collected 2011-04-28 | depth 1 m m ... | reverse complement strand
GCCAACCCGCGACGCCATATGACCCGTTTTGCCGGAAATGTGTGTCCATATGTGTGTCCATTTTTGGTACCCGTCTATCGACCTCATACTCTCCTGTAAGGGCAATAAACTTGAATCCAGGTAAACCTGATCGGTTAATCTTCTATCACTATGCCTCATCAACTCCGCCAAGCACTCTGCAATATTTATACTGAATGACTTTGCCAACCTTCGACAATACCTGAGAACTCTCACAGGATTGCTAAATGTTTTTGATAAACTAATGTATTCAGTCAGAAACTTCATTAAACACCCCAAAAAAAGGATTAGTAAGAGCGGTTAAGTAATGAGTGTAAGAATTTTTCTCAAAATAGGAAGTTTATGCACAGTTCACACATGTTTGGACTTCAGGAAAGGCATCAAGTCGTTCACGGGAAATTAATTTCGCACAAAATATACAATAACCATAAGAATTTTGCTCGATCCTTGATATGGCATTTCCCACTTCTAGCAATTGTCTCTTCTTTCTACGACGAAGTTCCAAAACCATTTGCTGATCCTGCATCGCCTCCATTCGGGATAATCGCCCTAAACCTTTATCTGGTTCAACTGCGGCCGCCGATTCTTTACTTTTTTGAAGGTATCCCTCGATCTGAAAACTTAGTTTTCTAAGTTTTTCATGGTAATGCTTGAGCTCGTCGGAATCCATAAGATCAATAGAGTGATGTAATTCAAAGACGACTAATAAAAAAAAAGGTCAAATAGATAAAAAATTTAAATTTTGAAAAACTTATTGAATGTCTTGAAAAAAAGAAACTTTTAGGACATTAGTAATAATATGAAAAAATTATTAGCGCTATCCTTTCTATTCTTTTTGAGCAACGCCCTCTTCGCTGAGCAAGAAACTTGTGCCATCATGGTAGGCGATGAAATCGACACCGAAGAATTTTCAGAACTCTTGGGTAAAAAAATTTATTTTTGCTGCGGTTCTTGCGTGAAAGCATTTGATAATAATCAAGCTTACTACATCAAGGCACTACCTGAACTAGCAAAACTTTTCTCCTCAGATGAGCAGAAAAAAATTGGTGTGGATAAAGTTAAATTACTTGAACAACGAGTTTGCCCGATTTATCCAGAACGAGTAGTTAATCCAAATTCAAAATTTGTTGAGTATAAAGGTAAGAAGATTTACATGTGGTCCTCAAGTGCTCAACGCAGATGGAAAAAAGATCCTGAGAAATATTTCAAGGAAGCAATGGATAAGGGACATCTTCCACAGTTCAAGTAATCAATCTAAGGTTTTTCTTAAAAAAGCCCTCTCGTTAGAGGGCTTTTTTATTTTGTTAAACTCATCGTTTTTTTCCGTGAAGTTAAAATCTTGGTCGCTGCTTCTAATCCATTAAAAGCATACCAATTACCTGCCATTAATCGAAACTCAGGTAAATCTGGAAAAAGTCGATTAACTAATAAATCAATTCCGTTTTGAGTAACTTTAAGATATTCATTAGCTTCATACTCCACCGCTTTAAAAAGTTGGTAGTCATTTAATGTTTTTGTTTTATCAATCGGTTCATATGAATAATGAACCGAGCCACAGGGCGTAGCTTTAATTATTGGTTTAGAATCAAATGCTAATATAGCATACCAACAGTTTTTATTTTTAATAGTGGATTCATTTATAAGTCTATAACAGGTTAAGCGAGAAAGAAGAAATTCAGAGTCCTTGGCATGTATTTTTGTTTCACTCCTGCCCGAAATCTCCGATGGTAAATTTGTTTTATTTTGTTTCCTGTAATGCGTCATCAAACTAGAAACATTGCGCCTCCAAAAGTACCTTAACCTACCAATTTTCATTCAACTAGTTACGAAAACGAGGCTAATCAATAAAAGCATCACATGAATACTTAAACTAAGTATGCATATGTATCAAATTATTTTTGTAATAAAACTATCAGATTACCGGATTGCAGGGAAATATTTACTGAATTTGAAGAGCAAAAGTTACTTTGGCTGAAAATTGAATCGAGAGAAAGGTTTTCATTTTCCAGTTTCCATTTTAAACCAGAGGCTGAAACTCCTGAACATGATGATAGCGGTAAAAGACTCAAGGTCGCTCCTTCCTGGCCCACAATATTTAGTGGGGTTAATGATGTCACCCGGCGAAGCCACTCTTTCCTGGAATCAATAATTACTACAATTTTCGGGTCGATATTAGAGACGATAAATAGGTTGCTTATTAGATGATCTGTACGATTACCCAAAGCACCAAGTATAATAATTTCCTGAGGTGTATATTTTGAAGTGATATAGAGGAGAGCTTTTTGAAAATCCGTATTATTTTGTTCCTTATCCACAATAACCTCAACGGAACTGAAAATCTCGTTACTTGTGTCTACTTCTCCGGTACTATCCATGTCACCAATGAAAACATTTGGCAATAAGTCAGAATGACGAAAGGCAAGCCAACCCGCATCGACTGCAATACTTAAATCAGTCTCTTCCATCCTCCATTTTAAAATTTCTTCATCAGGCGGTTCTCCCCCAAGAACCATGAGAATTTTATTAGCAGGCATAAAAGTAAAACATTAAAGGAAAAAGCTTTTTTGCTTATCGGTAATTTCTACGCCTACCCGTTTCATTACTTTGAGCATGTCCTCCCATACTTTCCTTTTTCCACTCTTACTTGGATTGTGAAGCAAGTAGGATGGATGATATGTAACCATTAATGGAATCCCATCATATTCATTCCAATTCCCTCGAACATCTCCAAGCCGGCGCTTTGAATCGTATCCCAGAAAGCCGTCAGTTGCAGTTTTACCAAGGGCTATAATGACTTTTGGCTGAACGATCTCTAACTGAGCCTTCAGATAAGGAAGTGAAAACATCATTTCTGCTTCCGTAGGGGGTCTATGGCCGAAGGCGAGCTCATGCTTGGGCTTCCAATGCAAAATATTCGTAATATATACCGAAGATTCTGAAAAACCCATTGTCTCGATGATCTTGCATAGTAATTCACCTGCAGGACTACCGAACGCAGAACCAGATTGCTCATCCTCTTCGCTAGGCGCCTCTCCACAAAAAAAGAGTTCTGCATCAAGATTACCTCGCCCAAAAATAATTTGGCCACCTGACTTTAATTCGCCTGTTGATATAGAACAACTCTCAGCTTCCTTCTTTAGCCATTCCCATTTATTCCGCTTGTCTCCATCGGGTATAATCAGACTTCGGGGATTGGAAAACTTAGAATCATCCTCTGGAGATAAATCGACTCCCTCAGCCTTAATCGTTTTAACTGTCTTTACCGAAGGAGGGGGAATCATAGCTTTAGTGACACCAGCTTGCACATTCTCAGCCAATGGAATAACTCTTTTACTGACAATTTCCTTAACAGATGAAACAGAATCAGACTTGGAAATTCTAGAACCAAGTGCTTTTTCCAAACTGTTCAGAGTATCTGCTTCAACATACACATCTCGAAGACCTTCCTGACGTAAACGCTTCAATTCTTCCAGAACCGCAAAACTAGCTTCAGCCAAATTCATTACTGTTTATCTTCCATTATGGGCAAAGATAATTTCTCAACATATTTAGCAAGAAGATCAAACTCCAGATTCAGTCTTTCTCCCGCCTTACGACCAATTAAATTTGTTTTACCCAAGGTATGCGGAATTAACCAAACAGCGAAAGAATTACCAACTACATCGCAGACCGTAAGAGAACATCCATCGACTGCAATACATCCCTTATCCACAAGATATTGTCGATGCGATGATGGTACTTTTATTTGAAGGTATAAATTTTTACCACGCTCCTCAAACACCTCAATTTCACCACATGTGTCAATATGTCCAGTAACAAAATGCCCCCCCACCCGACCATTAGCGGGTAAAGATCTTTCGAGGTTTACCAGTTGACCCGGTTTCAAAACTCCTAAATTTGTTTTTTCCAATGTCTCATCCAGCAGATCAAAAGATCCAGTACCATTCGAGTCTGCCCGAAAAGTTAAGCAACATCCGTTAACTGAAAGGCTTGCCCCCGCTTCCATTCCATCCAATCCTTCAAACGGAATACCTAATTCCAAAAGCCAAGAATCTACTTTTTCTTTTAAGGAAATAACTCGGCCCACATTTTCTACAATTCCAGTAAACATTAATTTAAATTTTTTAACATTGAAAATAACAAAGGTAAAAAGAGAAAGATAATTTGACCCTTTCGTAACGCAAAGTACTTTGAACTTATGCCTATGACAATTTCCATTTCACAAAAAAGTTTACTTTTTATTCTTTTATTCATCGGAACCTCCTTGCTGCAACCAAAGCAGTCCAATGCAATGCCAGCTTCAGCCGCTCGTGTTCCAGCAGATTCTTTTTTGATTTTATCTATAAATTTAGAATCTATCTTACAAAAATCTAAAATAAGAGAGAGCCGAATATGGAAACCGATTCTAGACTCATGGAATTTCTCCGAGCATCAAATCAAAAACCTGTTTTTAGACCCGAAAAAAAGCGGGCTTAATTCCAAGATCCCACTTCAATTATTTTTGCGGACCAGTAATTCCGATGCGAACTCTCTTTCATTCGGGGTTTTATCGATGATTAGAGATACAGAAGCTGTTGACCAAAATTTAGCTTCTTTTGCTGAGTCTTTAGGTTTTTCAAAAATGAACGGGAAAAGTGTTCGATATTATAAAGATAATTTCCCTGTGGAATTCGGTCGAAAAGGTAGGATTTTATATATTTTAGGAATAGGCCCAATTGTCAGGGATAAAGAAGCCACAAAAATTAGCCTGAACAAATTGTTTCGTTCTATCACGATCAAAACAGAAGAACGCAAATTGCCAAGTTCCCTAAAGGATCATTTTACTCATTCAAGCGATCTTTCAGTTTATTTGGATGGAAGCGGTTTGGCGAACCTAGTTGAGCAAAATTGGCCGGATGACAGATGGAAAAACCTACTACCGGTTTTGGATCCTTTATTTACGAGACAATTTGGATTTCATCTTCACTCGAATATTGGTACTCTAAGAATCACAAGTCAGGAGTATTCAATAGGTAAAACCAAAAAACATACGGTAAAAAAGCTGGATTTTTTACACCAATTACCAGGCGATTCCCCTCTCGTTGCTCGGCTGAGTCTCCCGAGCGAAGAATTTCAAAACTCAATAGTAGAAACTACTGATAAAATCTTGCGAGTGCTAAGTGATAATAAGATTAACAAGGACACCCAACTTCCTGGCTTTGATTCAACTCCCAAAGAGTTATTATCCGCACCCAGTGGCGACTTTGTCTTGGCAGCCGGACATTTTAGCGAAAAAAACAATTATCTAAGTAACGGAAAATTTTCTGTAACCTTACAACCTTCAATTATGCTTGGGTTCGGAATTGAAAAGCAAGTAGCACTCAAAAAAATACTAGCAGGTCTTAATTCCGCAAATTCACTTCGTTCCATCCTCGACATGAATGGTCTCCACCTTACAGATCATGGTGAAAAACTATGGTTATCAAGTATCGAATACCTACGGGAGGTAAAAGGAAACAAAGCTCTTCAACCTTTGTCGAAATCACGTTTAAAAACACTTAATGAACATTCTTTTGCTTTGGACCTAAATTTGAATCACGCAAATCAATCAGTACGAAAAAGTTCATTCCTCAATTTTTCACAATTAAAAATCCTAAATATTATCGATGATTTCCACCGTCTTTCAATTCATGCCAATAACACAGAATTAGTTACTCAACTAAAATTGAACGACTCCAACCGGTCAGCTTGGGAGGTCGTATTCAAGCACCTTGGGCAAGCATTAATTGACCAAACAAACCAAGCAATTTTCCTTGCAATTTCTCAAAATAATTTGAATTCAGTCATTCAATCCGTGCAGGAAGGTGCGCTGATCAATGCAACAGATCGATTTGGTCACAGTCCTATTCATTATGCTGCATTCAAAGGAAATCCTAAAATCGTAGATTTCCTTCTCAATAACGGTGCAAACCCAAACACTAAAGGTAGGCATGACTCGACACCATTACACAGTGCAGCATGGGGCAGAAACACGCAGGTACTTGAACTTCTTTTAGAAGATGGTGCGGATGTGGATGCCAGAACCGACGAAGGTGAAACTCCGGGTATGACCGCTGCTCTTCGAGGCGAAAAAGATATGCTCGAAATCCTCCTTGCCCTTTCAGCAGACCCTCATGCAACTGATATCCATGGAACTAACCTATTAGATCTTGCTGCTGCCGGGGGTCACAAAGCAATTGTAGAACTCCTACAGGAAATTGGAGTAAACAATCAAAACCCCTTACACATTGCAGCTGGAATTGGAGACTTAAAGGAAGTAAAAAAGCTTCTCAAAGAAGGACATTCCATTAATGTCCGGGACTCTTTTGGTGCAACTCCGCTACTCATAGCAATGGTATCAGGAAAGGAGGATATGGTTGATTTTCTTATTTCACAAAACGCAGACCCAAATCTCTGTGCGATGGATGGTTATACCTTAATGCACGGTGCCGCTTTTTCTGGAAAGAAAAGCCTGGTTCAAAAAGTGCTTACCTACAACACTGAGGTAAACCCGCGCTACGGACCTGATGGAATTACTCCCGTTGATGTGGCTGAGGAAACGGGAGATGCGTTACTCTACCTACGTGCTTTAGGTGGAAAGACTGCATGGGAGCTAGGTAAAGTGAATTTAAAAAAATAATTCAAATTAAATATCCTGAGCTAGGCAGATAATTGGTTTGCCCACTTTGAGCAAATCCTTGTCTTTTACTCGAGAATTAGGACAAAGTGTCTCCAAGTATTCCCAAAATTTAGCCGAATGATTAAGATGCTTCAAATGAGCAAGTTCATGGTGGATTACATAATTTGCAATTTCATAAGGTAATAACACAAGCCTCCAATTTAAACTAATTGTACCCTTCGCTGAGCAGGAACCCCAGCGACTTTTTTGATTACCAATACGAACTTTATTCCATTTAAGCCTTGAATCGATCGCAAGTGATTCAACTCTATCAGTCAAATTTTCCTTTGCCAAAGCCCGCAATGAGAAAAGTATGTTCTCTTCTCGCATCTCGTCGTTGGGAATATTCAGGTGAATATGCTCCTCATAAATGCGATACGACACCTTATTTACAGACTCATTTTCATGCCAGCTTAACAGATGAGGATTTTCAGCTAACCAAACCTTCCCACCATCTGAAAAATATTCACTTATTTTACATGTAGCAGGAAATCTCTTAATGCGCTTTGCAAGCCAACTTTTTTGTTTATCCAAAAATAAATAACCTTCCCGTAAAGATGCCCAACGAGGCAGAGTGAGAATGGCCTTCTCCTTGGAATGAATTCGTAAATTTATTCTACGCACACGATTTGATTTTTTAATCAAACAAAAAACCTTAAGCCCAGGTTCAAAATCAGTCAGCGAGATTTCCTCTGCTCTATCTTTCATCGCACAGCAAAAAAAACAATTTACTCGAGCATAGAAACTTGGGAGGCCGCATAACGCCGAAGTGCGGATTCTGGGTCAATACCATTATTACGGCAGGCAGCAACAAGTTCAAAAAGGGCCTGCCCCGCTAATTCTTCGGTCAAGCCACCACTCGCCTTTTCAACATTCGGCTCAGACCATTGCCCCTTTCCAGACAATCCGTGTTTACTGGCTCTCTTGTAGATATCCGCGGCAAAGAGCAAAGCAGGTAAACGGGGAGGCAGATCCTTAAATACACTAACCTTTTCATTGGCTCCAGCCTTCTGCTTTTTCTCTTCCGCTTTAATCAATTCCCAGCGATCTATGACCGCGTCAGATGATTCCTCCTTGTCCCCCTCCTCTCCAAAAACATGAGGGTGCCTACGAATCAGTTTATCGGATATTCCCCTCCCCACATCCTCCAAATTGAATCTGCCCTCCTCCTCAGCCAGGCAGGCATGCATAACCACTTGCAGTAAAAGGTCGCCTAATTCCTCTTCCATTAATTCAAAATCATTATTATCTACTGCCTCCAATACTTCAGAAACCTCTTCAACAAGACACCGAAGAAGAGAATCATGGGTCTGCTCTCGATCCCATGGACAACCATCCGGTGCCCGAAGTTGCGTAACAATGTTTCTTAGTCGTTGAATTTCGCTCACAGTCGCGCATTCTGTAGTAGTAATAGAACTTGGCAATTCAAACTCTACATAAAGAACTAAAACCTGAATATTTAAATGGATAAACTAGCAGAAATTATGGATTGGAAACGAAAGGAAATTTCCTCTCGTATTCGACCGGTCAATATGAATGACCTCAAAACGATTGGTGAGCGAATGGGTGCAAACCATTCCTTTCATGATTCATTAATCAATCAAGATGAGCTTTCAATAATTGCAGAAATCAAAAGGAAATCCCCTTCTGCCGGCGATATTGCAGAGGGTGCCTCCGCGGTTGAGCAAGCTCGTACTTACCTAAACGCCGATGTAGATGCCCTTTCTGTGTTAACCGATCATAAATATTTTGGTGGGGAACTTAAAGACCTTTGGGAAGTAAATGATTTCCTAGGTAACCACCAAAGAGGAATCCCCACATTAAGAAAAGACTTTATGGTTCATCCCATACAAGTTTTAGAAGCCCTTGAAGCTGGTGCTCGGGCTATCCTTCTTATTGTCAGAGCATTATCAAATGATGAACTAAAGATTTTACGGGAAGCCGCCGATGTCAGTGGTTTGGACTGTCTTTATGAAATACATGAGGAAGCCGAATTAGAAAAAGCACTCAAACATAATCCAAAAATTTTGGGTGTAAACAATCGGGACCTCACTCGATTTGTTACTGATTTGGAAACTTCTGAGAAATTAATCCCCCAAATACCAGAGGATATTATTAAAGTTAGTGAAAGTGGAATCTTTGAACCTGAAGATGCTTGGCGAGTTCGAGAGGCGGGTGCAAATGCTGTTCTTTGCGGGGAAGCTTTAATGCGGGCTGAGGATGTGGATACAATTGTTCATGAAATGAAAGAAAGAGGTTAGGTCTTCCTCGCAAATAATATTTCAACTGATGCCACTTTCCCCCTCAGAAACTACAAAACTCCTAGAAAGCCTTAATCACCGGCCCAAAAAGAAACTTGGTCAAAATTTCCTAGTCGATGGAAATATCGTTGGGAAATCTATTTCAATGGCTGACCTCCCCGAAGGTATGCCAGTGGTTGAAATTGGTCCAGGCTTGGGAACTTTAACCAAGCAACTTCTTGAAGGAAATCATCCGGTATTTGCTGTGGAAATTGATGAATCTCTCTTCCTTAACCTTCAAAATACTTTTTCGAAGTTCATAGAAAGCAATCAACTCAATATAATCAAGGGCGATGCAGTTAAAAAACCTCTTGCCAACTTGCCCCTAGATATAGAAAATTTCGCCGTCGTCGCGAATCTCCCCTATGCAATCTCTTCAGCATGGATGGAAGCTTTATTGAATACAGGTCAAATACCGCTCAGAATGGTTTTAATGCTTCAACGAGAGGCGGTAGATAGAATGAATGCTGAGCATTGTACAAAAGAATACAATGCATTAACGATATTTCTTAAAGCGGCATTCAAGCACACTCAAACGCATATGGTTCCACGCCAATGTTTTTTTCCTATACCTGGAATTGACTCGGCTTTGGTAAAAATGGATCGACTAAAGAACCCTTTTCTCTTTCCCAAGAAAGACCGAACCTTAATTCGACAAATATTTACCCAAAGAAGAAAACAAATTGGATCACTGGCCAACAAAGAGGAAAAGCAAAACAAGGATAGACTTAACCAATGGATTGAGAAACTTAACCTCGCCAGAAACTTAAGACCCGAACAAATTGGGCCTACTGAATGGCAAGAACTCGTTGGAATTCAAGCTTAAGCAGAAACCCCAACTCCACAGCACTTTTTATATTTCTTTCCGCTTCCGCAAGGACAGAGATCATTCCTTCCAACCTTGGGAGTTTCTCTTACCACAGGAACAGCGATTTTAGGAATCTCAGGAGCCTCTGCTTCAGGTGAATTTGATGGTCCTTGACCTCCTCCAGCACCAGAAAAACGATCAAACCCGCCACTAACCGATGTATCCGGGCCACTTGACCTTGCCACATTACTTAAGGTTGAAAGCATATTTTCAAAAGCAGCCAAATTGGTGGAAGAACGAAACATTCCGGAACAAACATCCGATCTCATGGAAACCATCATCTCTTCAAAAGCCCGAAAAGCTTCATTTTTATACTCGCTCAAAGGATCTTTTTGACCATAACCCCTTAAACCAACGCTGCGACGCAGTTCATCCATCTCAGTGAGGTGATCCTGCCAATGTACATCAACGGCGTTCACGACAACATAGCGTTCCAAACTTTGCAGTTGCTCAGGATCTTCTAGTTTTCTTTTAGCATCGTAAGCTCCCGTAATTTTTTCAAGTAATATAGCTTTGACCTCTTCTTCAGATTTATCAAGGAGGTCCGCTAATCGAACAGTGATGGGGAAGGTAACATTTATCCATGAGGCTAGCAAGGATTCCAGCTCAGGCATATCCTCTTCACGACTGGCTTTGAACTCAGTAAGCGGAATACCTCCAATTCGACCGTCCAGTTCCTCTTCAACCAATTCAATAAGAATTTTACCGGGATCCTCTTCAAGAAGGACATCGTTGCGGATGGAATATACAATTTCACGTTGACGGTTCAAAACATCATCGTACTGAAGTAATCTTTTACGAATAGAATAGTTCTGCTGTTCGACCTTTTTTTGAGCATTTTGAATGGACCAGTCTAATGTTCCATGCTCCAACATTTCATCATCTCCAAATGATTTCTCCAACATTTTTGAAAGTGCGCCTTGGTTCGCAAACAAACGCATTAAATCGTCTTCCAATGAAACATAAAACCTTGAAGCACCAGGATCGCCCTGACGTGCACACCGACCTCGTAACTGCCGGTCAATCCTTCTTGACTCATGCCTCTCAGTGCCTAGTACAAGTAAACCGCCAAGCTCCTTAACCCCCTCCCCTAGTTTAATATCCGTTCCCCGACCAGCCATATTTGTTGCGATGGTAACCGCACCACGCTGACCAGCCTCAGCAACAATTTCTGCCTCCCTTTCGTGAAATTTTGCATTCAGGACGGTATGCCTAATATTTGCACGCTTTAGCATGCGGCTAAAAACTTCAGAAGATTCAACAGATGCAGTACCTATAAGCACAGGTTGCTCTCTTTTATGTGCTTCGGTTAAATCTTCGAGCACTTGATTAAATTTTTGGCGCCGTCCCTTAAACATTAAATCATTTAAATCCTTACGAATACAATCTCGGTGTGTAGGAATAACCATAACACCTAGACGATAAATATCATGAAATTCCCCTGCCTCTGTTTCTGCAGTGCCGGTCATACCAGCAAGCTTTTCATACATTCGAAAATAATTTTGGATTGTAATCGTAGCGTAAGTCTTAGTTTCTTTTTCGATGGCCACCCCTTCTTTTGCCTCAACAGCTTGGTGTAATCCATTACTCCATCTACGACCAGGCATCAGGCGGCCAGTATTTTCGTCAACGATCATGACTTTTCCACCCTGAACTACATATTGCTTATCCTTCTCGTATAATCCATAAGCTCGTAAAAGCTGGGAGACTGTATGAATGCGCTCACTTCGCACTTGGAAATCAACTTCAGCCTCTTCCCGCTTTTGCCTTTTGACATCATCGCTGGAATCACTATCGCGATCAATTTCTACATAAATTGTAGCCAAATCGGGAATAACAAACCCATTAGGGTCGTTTGGACTGACAAGAGATCTTCCAATTTCAGTTAAGTCAGCCTGCTGGTTTTTCTCATCAATAACGTAATGTAAATCCTCTTTTAATTCATGAGCCCTAACCTTGTTATAATCTGAATTCATTTCCAGATCAAACTTTTCGTATTTTTTACGAATTTGAGCATCTTCCATCAAACGCATAAATTGCCTATGGGTAGGCATGCCTTTTTTAACCTGATATAATTTAGCTATTGAAGCATCGGTGTCTTCGTCGCTAAGCCCTTCCTGCCCAAGAGCCTTTTTCGCTTCCTCTGCAAGTTGATTACAATGCTTCAATTGTGCGGCAAAAAGTTTCATCACCAAAGGCTTCATTTCACCAAAAGGTAAAGGATGATCTTCTCTCATTGGACCGGAAATAATCAGAGGTGTTCTTGCCTCATCAACAAGAATTGAATCAGCCTCATCAATGATACAAAAGAAATGATCTTTTTGAACTTGGTCATCCTTGCAGGTAGCCATCCCATTATCCCTCAAATAATCAAACCCAAATTCTGAAGCCGTTCCGTATGTTAGGTTACGCTCGTACATCATACGCCTCTCAGTTGGTGGCATATTATTTTGAATACAACCTACACTAAGCCCTAGAAACTCAAATAGAGCACCCATCCAATGTGAGTCCCTTCTCGCTAAGTAGTCATTCACTGTTACTAACTGGCAATTTTTCCCGGACAGAGCGTTCAGATAGAGAGGACAGGTAGAAACCAATGTCTTTCCTTCACCTGTAGCCATTTCTGCAATATGCCTATCATGAAGGGCCATTCCTCCAATCAACTGTACATCGTAATGAACCATTTCCCAAGCTATTGGTTGATCGCAAACATCAATTGTTTTTCCACATAGTCTACGAGCGGCATTTTTCACTACGGCAAAAGCTTCGGGAAGAAGGTCTTCTAATGTTTCACCTTTCTTAAATCGCTCCATAAATTCAGGAGTCTTCGCTTGAAGCTGTTCATCAGACAAACTTTGATACTCCTCCTCGATACGATTGATGTCGCGAACAATCGGTGCACATTTCTTTATAAATTTGCGGTGATGGCGACCCTTAAGGCTTTGCAGAATCGATTTAAATGGTGCAAGTGGATTCATATTTTTTTAAATTTTATAAACCAAGAATTTCCTGAAAATAAGGAATCGTTCGATCGAGACCTTGTTCGAGTTGGACCTTCGGTTCCCATCCAAGAATTTTTTGAGCTTGAGAAATATCTGGTTTTCGCTGAGTGGGGTCGTCTTCGGGAAGTGGCATTTTTACAATCGAAGATTTTGATTCTACTTTCTTAAGCACAGTCTCTGCAAGTTCCCTAATCGTAAATTCATTGGGATTACCAATATTTACCGGACCAACAGTCTCTTCCTGTTGCATAAGGCGAATCATACCCTCAAGTAAATCATCCATATAGCAAAACGATCGGGTTTGCTCACCATCTCCATAAAGGGTCAGATCCTCACCCTTCAGTGCCTGAACAATAAAATTTGAAACCACACGCCCGTCGTTTGGCAACATCCTTGGCCCGTATGTATTGAATATTCGAATAACTCGAATATCGACCTTATTTTCGCGATGATAGTCAAAAAAAAGAGTTTCCGCACAACGCTTTCCTTCGTCATAACAGGCACGTAATCCAATCGGGTTAACATTTCCACGATAGCTCTCAGGTTGAGGATGAACCTCAGGATCCCCGTATACCTCAGATGTCGATGCCTGTAAAATTCGAGCACCTACACGCTTCGCTAAACCTAAACAGTTAATTGCTCCCATCACAGATGTTTTAACTGTCTTGATTGGATTATACTGATAATGAACTGGAGATGCGGGACAGGCCAAATTATATATTTGATCAACTTCAAATTTAAACGGATCTACCACATCGTGTCTGATTAGCTCAAAACTTGGATTGTCCATTAAATGCAAAACATTGTTACGCCGGCCTGTGAAAAAATTGTCCAAACACAAAACCTCATGCCCTTGCCCAAGCAAGCGTTCACATAAATGACTGCCAAGAAAACCAGCACCTCCTGTTACAAGAATAACCATAATTTCAAATAAAAAAATTCATCTTACTGATTCCTAGGGATTTGGAAACCCTCTTTTAGCAAATGAACATGATTGATCATTTAAGCTTTTCAACACCTTCAATAATACTTGAGTTCCTTTTTTTTGATAACCTGCATCTTGTACCCTCTGGTAAAAACTGCTAGCTAACTCCAACCCCTTTAAATTTAAACCCATTTTTTGAGCATCATCGAGAGCAATTCCTATATCCTTGATAAAATGTTCCACATAAAATCCAGGTTCCCAGTCTTGATTGATCATTCGAGGACCTAAATTGGTAATAGACCAGCAACCAGCCGCACCTTGTCCTATTAGCCCAATAACTTTTTCGAGATCAAGCTTTGCACTTTCTGCGTAAAGCAAAGATTCCACCGTTCCAATCATAGTTGATGCAATCAAAATTTGATTGCTCATTTTCACTCTCTGTCCTGAACCTGCTCCCCCGAAGTATTGAATATTTGCCCCCATTTCTTCCAAAAGTGGATATGCCTTTTCATAGATGTTTTTTTCTCCACCACACATAATTGCGAGACTTCTATTTTTTGCGCCAATATCTCCTCCGCTAACCGGTGCATCAAGAGCATAAGCCCCATGCTCTTTTCCATGTAACGCAACGGTCTCCGCAATTTCCGGCTTCGAAGTTGTCATATCAATTAAAATTTTATCGGTACAAGAACCGGAGAAAATTCCATTATTACCAAAATATATATTCTGTACATCTTCCGGGTAGCCAACCATAGAAAATACAAAATCTACTTTATTAACCAACTCTGCTGGGCTATTTTCCCATTTCGCCCCTTGGTTGAGAAGGAACGAAGCCTTTTCTTTGGTACGCGAATAAACGCTTAAAGAATAACCCGCATCCTGAATGTGCTTGGCCATAGAAGAACCCATAACTCCCAAGCCAATCCATCCTACTTTAGTTTCTTTCAACATAACGAATAATAAAAGAGTGAATTAGTAAAAGAAAATGGTCGGGACGACAGGATTTGAACCTGCGACCCCTACACCCCCAGCGTAGTGCGCTACCAGACTGCGCCACGTCCCGACCTTAAGTATACACCTGAGATTTCTCTCGGTAAGATATTTTTTTCACTTAGCTCAAAACTTTCTTCGTGGAAGCACGCAGGCGAACTTCTGAATCTTCTCCCAATGTCAACAAGTCATGGATGAACATGAACATGTATTGTTGGAACTGAAACGAACGAATAAGCATGAAATAAGTGAAGGGGGTTAGAAAAACAACTTACGATGTAATGGTTAACCATACCAAACTGCTAAAAGGTTCGTCAATGATTTAAGAACCGAAGCTGGGGCTTGAACCCTATTAATCTAATAACATCAAAGTATTCTAATAAACCAAACCTTTTAGACTTCGAATCTAACTCCGAATAATATCTACAGAAATAATATAAAAATTTAGTAATAAAATTGAAAAGCGAAGTGCTTAATGGTCAATCCAGTTGAAATTAAATAGAATAATACCTAACTTTTGAATTTTGAATATCTAGGGTATTCTTTGTTGCGAAAATAGAACCATATACTATTTAATATTCAACTTACATGAAATCATTACTTAAAAACATACTCTTAGCTACGCTCACATTAGTAATCTCCAACTTTGTTTTTGCTGATAAAGTTGAACCACCTAAGGATTCAGTTCCGTTTCGCGGAAGCCATTACAAAGCTTTTCTCGACACCAACAGCACTTGGTGGGAAGCTAAATTTGCATGCGATGACATTGGTGGAGAATTAGTAGTCATTTCAAGCGAGCAGGAAAATGAATTTGTGAGAAGATTGGCCAAGGATAATCTCATATGGCTTGGTGGAACTGATGAATTCGAAGAAGGTAAATGGACTTGGGATAACGGAGAAACCTTTAAGTTTAAAAACTGGGGTGACAAGCAACCAGCTGGCACAAACGGATTTAATTTTCTCGTTCTCGACGGCAAGTTGGGAAAGTGGGCAGACACCACAGATTTCTCTGGGAAAGTGAAGGGATATGTATGCGAATGGAAGGGCTCTGCTCCTAAAAACGCTGGTCCTAAAGACTCAGAACTCAAACCACCAGCCAAAAAATAATTTTGTAAAGTTTCGAAATGAAAAGGCTGAGTTTTTACTCAGCCTTTTTTTTTGGACCAAAGCCTTGATTATATCTCTTAATCCAATCATTTGCCCAATCTGAATAAGTACCCGAATTAATTTGAACGCGAGCCTCCTCCATAAGTTTCACAAAAAAGCGGAGGTTATGCAAAGTAAGTAAAACACCTCCCAAAGATTCTTTTGCCATAAAAAGATGCCGTATATAGGAACGAGAAAAATTTTGTGAAGCGAAGCAGTCAGTCTCCTTATCCAACGGATTGAAATCAAGACGAAATTTTTCATTACGAATGTTTATTTTTCCTCTTGATGTATATGCTGTTCCGTGCCTCGCCGCTCTGCTTGGCAGGACACAATCAAACATATCCACTCCATACCCAACCATTTTTAGCAACTGTGTCGGAGTTCCAACACCCATAACATATCGAGGTAAATTATCAGGTAAAAATTTAACTGTAGAACTTACCTGTTCGAGCATCTCCTCTTCGGGTTCACCAACACTTACTCCTCCAATCGCATAACCAGGAAATCCAATTTCCTGTAATTCTTCCGCTGAACGCTTTCTTAAATCCTGAAAGCGCCCACCCTGAACAATACCAAAAAGTTTTCGGCCGTCTTCAATGGCTTTGGTTTCTCTCCATGCATTTAAACAAGACCTTGCCCAATTAGTTGAACGGTCAACTGCCTGACCAATTTGATCTTTGGTTGCTCCTGCTGGAGGACACTCATCCAAGCACATAGCAATATCTGACTTTAGGGCGTCTTGAATTTCAATGGCTTCTCTAGGACCAAGAAAAACCGCCCTTCCATCGATATGGGAATGAAAAAGAACCCCCTCGTCATTTAGCTTTCTTAATTTCGCCAAGCTAAACACCTGAAACCCTCCGCTATCCGTTAATATCGGACCATCCCAATTCATGAAACGAGCAAGACCACCAGCTTCACGAATAACCTCGACTCCAGGTCGCAAATTCAAGTGGTATGTGTTTCCTAAAATAATTGAAGCCTTAACCACTTCGGTTAAATCTCGAGGAAGGATTCCTTTAACTGTTGCCTGTGTACCAACAGGCATAAAAACTGGAGTTAACACCTCACCTCCGGGCAAAAGAACCTTACCCGTTCTTGCGTTATTCAAGGGCTGTGGTTGTGTGTGTGATGGAAGCATAAAAATTGAAGTTTTGAGAAGCTGATACTGAATAGTTCACAAGAATAAAACTATTCTTTCTTTAAGACAAAAAGGTTGTGATTATAAGCGCAGAGAAATTTTATCTTGTAGAGTTTAAGTTTAAAAAATGCAATTAACAAGGAATGCTTGAAAGGAGAATGAAATTAGTGAAAATAAAATCCGACGAAAAGTTGTAAGTATAATGTCGTGAAAAATTCAAATATTACTCTTCTCCTTACTTTATGGTAAAAAGATTCAAATGATTCACGAAAAATGGTTCTTTGCATTAATTGAAATTATTTCAAGGGTCTAACAAAATTGTGAATGCTGAATCAGGATAAATTATGAATGGTTACGATATTATCGGGGATGTTCATGGATATGCATTATTGCTTAAAATTTTACTTAAGCAGTTAGGTTATACGGCAAAAGAAAATAGCTATTTTCACCCCCTTGGTCGAAAAATAGTTTTTGTAGGAGACCTTATTAACAGAGGACCAGATTCAATAAAAGTTTTGAGTCTCATACGGAAAATGCACACTGAAAAACAGGCCTTTTGCGTCCTGGGAAATCATGAATTTCGTTTAATTCAAAATTTTGTAAAAAAACCATCCTCCATAGATCGTAATCTTGTAGAATTTATTCCTTGGATAAAATCCCTGCCCTTTTTTTTAGAATTCCCACAGTTCAGGGTTGTTCATGCAGCATGGCATTTTTCATCAGTCGAAAAATTGAAGAATCAATCAGTGAAAGATGATAATTTCATTTTTTCCACAATGCTTCCCGAGTCAGAATTTAAAAAATCCGTTCAAATATTATTGCAAGGTATTCAAGTTACCCTTCCCAAAAATTGGTCATATTATGATCGCTTTGGGATAAAAAGAGAAAAAGCACGTATGAGATGGTGGGAAAAAGAGCGATATAATATTAACGGTTCAAATTTTTTCCCAAAAAGTGAAAAATACATTCACTCATCATTCAAAAAGAATGCTGAGTTGGAAATTGAGTATTATCCCAAAAGTGAAAAACCTGTTTTTGTAGGGCATTATTGCCTACCACCAAAAGAACCTAAAATAAATGATAATATAATATGCGTGGACGGATGCGTAACCTGTGATAAAGTATTATGGGCATACCGATACAATAATGACAGAGTAATCAATGAAGACGGACTAATCAGCACTTAAGAAATCTAATTTAATTCAAAAAGGGTTCAGAACTTAAAATTGCAACTTTTTCCCAACTTGCATTCCATCGATTCCATTTCTCGATCCTATCTAAATAGGGATGTAAATGCCTTTTACAGCATGCATACTCAAACATTTCTTTTGCTTCATCTATGTCATGTGCCATGAAATATTTGTCCGAGAAACCAACCGAATTACCAAAATGGTAATGAAACTTGAACTCATCTAGGGCAGGTTCGTTATTGGATTTCATATATATTAAACTAGCTTAATAATCCGAAGTTTTCAAATTCTCTTAGAAGTTTTTTCTAAGTTAATTTACAATTAAGAAACTTGAATAATCTATGGTCATAATTGTTGGAAGATCTAGGTGGGTACAAAAATTGAGGAAAGAAAGCTATACTCTTTCGGGACAAGCTTTTTATTAGTCTCGGGTAGCAGACTCGTTTTGCATTTCCCACTTTGAACTCCAACGATTCCATTTTTCAATTTTATAAATAACTGGATTTAAATCATTTTTCTCGCAAACAAAAGAAAACATTTTAATCGCATCATCGGTATGGTTGGCCATGAAATACTTAGTTGATAGATCAAGAGAACCTTCTAATTCATAAACGAATTTATATTCCTCTAACTGAGGACTAACTACTTCCTTTGCCATCCAAATAAGGTAAACTAATAAACCTGCTTAATGCAAATTATATATTAAGCCTTTTGGGAAAGTATTATCTGAGTCTTGAGAAGAGGGCATTGCTAATAAATTACATTCGGTTTAAGTATCTAAGGTTATGCACCAATATTCTTTCTCACAAAAATATGTACGCGTACGAATGCGAAGATTCTTCGATGGCCAGTTTAAACATATTTACATAGGCAAAGTAATTTCTGAAACTCCAAGTTGTCTTATATTATTTGCCCGATCTTTCCACTTCAGAAAAATCGTTTCTACTGGGGCAGTCCCCGGTCAAAGGGTGGCAGAATCATCAGGTTTGAACATAGAAGGAATTTGTGAAAGGGCCATACCATGGGCTTCTATTGAATTTGCACAGATTATTGAGGATTCAATCAACTACGAAGGCTCAATTGTGTGGGGAACATGTGGAAAAATTGTACTCGATAACAAGCAGAAGACATTTATCACATCTACTCATGACCATGGAGAATAAATCTCCAAATCTAGCCCAATAAACCTACAGGGCTAAATTTTCCTTAATGGAAGAAACCGCAGCTTCCACATTAGCCCTGTGACCAAAGGCACTTAAACGGAAGAAACCTTCACCTGCCGGTCCAAAGCCAGAACCAGGAGTTCCAACAACATGACATTCATTGAGAAGCTTATCAAAGAATTCCCACGATGTCATCCCACCGGGTGCCTTAAGCCATACATAAGGTGCATTTCCTCCTCCATAGGTTGTGATTCCCTTAGCTTTTAGCCCATCGTTTATAATCGATGCATTTTCAAGATAGAATGCAACTTGTTCGTCCGTTTGAGCCCTTCCCTCTTCACTAAGTACGGCTACACCTCCAGATTGAACGATATTAGACGCCCCGTTAAAAAATGTATTTTGACGACGAGTCCATAGGCTGTGCAGCACTCCAGTTTTTGCATCTTCGGCAATGCAAGCCTTAGGAACAATAGTCCATGCTAAGCGAACACCGGTGAACCCAGCAGTCTTAGAAAAACTATTTAGTTCAATCGCACACTCGCTTGCTCCGTCAATTTCATAAATACTTTTAGGTAAACTAGGGTCTGTAATAAAAGAGGCATATGCGGAATCAAACAAAATGATCGCCTTATGCTCACGAGCATAGTCAACAAAAGTTTTTAATTGTTCTTTTGTTGCAACCGCACCCGTTGGATTGTTTGGACTACACAGGTAAATTAAATCTACTTTCCCTTTTGGTAATTCTGGGAAAAAGCCATTTTCCTCAGTGCAGGGCATGTAGACTAAGCCCTGGTAGCCATTTTCATCGGCCAAGCCAGTCCTACCAGCAATTACATTACTATCGACATAAACAGGATAGGCAGGATCCTGTACGGCGACCACACAGTCTTCGGAGAAAATACCCTGAATATTGGCAGAGTCAGACTTCGCCCCATCGCTCACAAAAACTTCACTTGCGTCAATCTTCGCTCCGTTTTCGTTGTAAAAATCAGCAATACCCTGGCGAAGTGCATCAATACCCTCCGAAGGTCCGTACCCTGAGTAACTTTCTACTGATCCTAAGTCGTCCACGCCTTTATGCAAACCGTCTATAACGGAGGACACAATTGGTTCAGTTGTATCTCCAATACCAAGTCGCATTACCTGAACACCGGGGTTCTCGTTTAAAAAAAGATTTGTCCGTCGTGCAATCTCAGGAAAGAGATACCCTGCGGATAATTTCTGATAGTTTTGATTAATCTTAGCCATGATAAAGGTTTGGAATTTATAAAAGAAAAAATGAATTTGGCAATCGACAATGCTTATTCCCCTGACTGTAAAAGAAGGCCCTGCCTTCGAGCGGCCCTGAAAGCGAAAAGAAAAAAGCACATTCCACAAAAGAAATAAATGCCATTTAACAAAAAAGCTTTGAGTAAAAGATCCCCACGCCATTCCCCGTTAAGTAATAACGCACGCATTCCTTCAAAAACATAAGATGTTGGGATAAGAAGTGCAATCTCTTGCAACCATTGTGGAAGTGTAGACAAGGGGTAATAGATACAAGATACTGGTGCTATCATAAAAGGAATAACCCAGGTTAAACTTTCTGCTCCCAAGCCGTAACGAATTAAGATGCCGGTAACTACTTGTGAAATTGCCCATCCCGTAAAAACTAAATTAAAAAAGAAAGCAAGTAATGGAAAACCCATCTCAAAAACAGAAACTCCAAAAAAGGGTATTGCAAGAAGCGCTGCGGGCACCATTCCAATTAAGGTTCGAATCATACTAATTGATGCAAGGGAAAGCATAAGCTCCCATGGGCGCAAGGGTGCAACGAAAAGGTTCCCTAGATTCCTTGACCACATTTCCTCCAAAAAGGATAAAGTATAACTCACATGCGAACGAAAAAGGGAATCCCAAACTAAAACAACTGAAATCAGAATGCCAGAAGTGGTGATTTCTGGCTGAGCAGCACCAAAGTGAAGAGATACAAAGCCCCAAATAATAAGTTGCATAGTAGGCCAATAAGAAATCTCGATGATTCGAGGCCACGAGCTTCTTAGTACATAGAAGTAACGAAGTAAAAGGCCTTGAATCCGGAGCAAAGAATCAGAATTATTCATTGAGTGCCCTTACTTACATCAAGAAAAACTTCTTCCAGAGTTTTTCGATCATACTTTGCCAAAAGACTTGTAGGAGAACCTTGTTCTACGAGTTTTCCTTTGCGAAGAAGGAGAACTCCCTCGCAGAGCTGCTCAACTTCTTTCATATCATGACTCGCAAGTAAAATTGTCGCTCCCCGCTCCTTTTGATAATTAAAAAGAAACTCTCTAATCCATTCCACAGTTTCGGGATCCAAACTTGCTGTGGGCTCGTCAAGAAGAAGAAGTTCGGGATGATTAATCAATGCCTTTGCTAAAGAAACCCGAGTTTTTTGCCCTGCCGATAATTTTCGAACCCTCCGATCAATAAAATCTTTTAATCGAAAAAACTCCACCACTTCTGAAATTGCACTCTCTTCATCCCTCAAACCATAAAGCTTTGCATATACGGTCAAGTTTTCGCGAACGGTTAGACGTTGAGGTAAATCAACATAAGGAGATGAAAAATTCATCTTTTTTAATGCGGGATAACGGTCGTGCACAAAATCATAATCAAAAATTCGAATCTTCCCCCTGGTAGGCAGCAACAATCCAAGGAGCATAGATAAAGTAGTCGTTTTCCCTGCCCCGTTCCCCCCAAGTAATGCAGTCATAGAACCTTGCTTTAGTTCAAAATTCAAATTATCTACCGCACGAATTTCACCAAAGTTCTTCGTTAAAGATTCTGCTTTTAAGACATTCGACATTATTCAATATATGTTAACATATAAAATACATTCACTAAATCGAATTAAGGCAATACTTGCACCTTTCTTCATTGAACCATAAGCTTAATCATAAGTCAGTTTCATCAACTCCTTGCTCAGTATTCCCGAGGCTTCGTCAACTGAATGATCTTTAATCATGTCTTGTGCATAAATAATGTTTGTGCGTACCTCAACTTGGGAAAAAGGCAGTGGAATGACAAAACGATCCCATGATTTCAGCTTAATGCTAGGACCATATTCAAATGTTAGAAGAAGCAGTGGAGCTTTAGAAATTTTTCCAACAAGAATACCCCCAGGCTTCGCCACATAACATGGACCTCTTGAACCATCGGGTGTAATTCCAATATCATGCCCGCTTTTTAATTTTCTTACCAGAAGTCGCATTGCTTGTGCCCCCCCACGATTACTGGAACCTCTAACTGCGTGAATACCAGACCAGCCATAAAATGCTTCCAGCCACGCTCCGTCTCTACTTCCGCTGATCAATCCAAAGCATTTTCTTTTTTTCCTAAATCGTCTTTGCCATTCCCCAGCAAGAAACAACCGGTTATGCCAGAGCGTAATGATTACAGGTTCATCTAAATCCTCAATTCCTCTCCTTGCATCAAGATCTGAATATTTAAACCTAATCGTTGATACCCACAAACGATATAACAATCCAAAAGGAAATAAGAGAAAACGGAACTTTAGCCCCAGAGAAAAAGGAGATTGCGGATTGCCCCGCTGAGGCTCGATCATCTAAACCTCAGAAGTCTAAGTTTAAGCCGAGCTCTGCCAAATGAGCAGGAGCCTCATTTTCATGGAAATAACGATAACTCAAACGAAGGGCTAAAATTTCACTAAAACGCCAAGCTAATCCAGTCGTTCCAGTCAAAAAAACATCGTGCTCTTTGCGTGAACCAAGATTCTTCCTATCTTCAATCAAAGAAAGATAATAGCCCACCCCAATTCCAAAATAAGCATCAAGCGAACGGGAAAGCTCAAATTCATACCCAAGATCCAAATACCCTGCAAAGGTCTCACTATCTCCGGTTAAATCGCTAAAAGGAGCTACTTTTAATTTTGAAGAATCATGGAAAGAATGCTTTTTGTAAGCTCCACCTATGCCTATTTTAAAGCCACTCACATTGAAACCACCTGCCAGAGTTGCAGATATTCCAGGATCGTAACGACGATAAGACAGGAATTCTTTATGAATTTTATGGGGAATAGCAACTCCAGGGCTTAAAACTAAATAATATCCCAATCCATTAGCTGTTTTTTTCCTTGGATCAAAACTGCTTACTACCTTTCCATCTTCAGTAAATTTCCCTGGAGAATCTACATTGAAAGCTAACTGATTACTAGATGGTTCTGGTGGTGGTGGGTCAATCACCGAGGCAATCGGACTAGCAGCCGGGTATTGGGGCAAAGTTTCTACCTTAGTTCCAATGACTGGCCGAACAGGCCCTGTAGTGGTATCGAAGGGCGATTGAAAATTTCCTTTGGATGAAAGACCGTAAAATATTTGATCAAATCGATCCTGTAAATTATGAAGTTTTTTGGAATAGTTATTCAATTCCGATTTCATGCCATGAATTCGCTTTTGTTGATAAAAACTTTTATCGTCAATGGCATCATAGTAATCTGAAATTGGCTTATTTCGGTAAATAGGCTGGTATTCTTGTTGAAAAGATGCCTGTCCACTCAGTGGAACAACTCCAGTCAAGACTAGTAGTAAGAGGATTTCTGCAAATCTAAAATTTTCTTGGGGCAAGATATTCATAATCAACACTGAAACTAATGGAAAAAGCAACGGCGGATTTTGCAATACTAAAGAAAGATTATATTTTTGCTAGGTTTTTCTTCTTTAATAAAATTCTGGTGAAATAAGAAAATAGCAGGTGAAATACAAAAAAATATAACACATTGACAATAATACCTCCGTTTAATGCAGTTCTAATCCCTTCCTCCTGTCGAACAGCTCGGCGATGACCGACTAAATTTCTGGATAAAATCTGATCAGAAGTTAAAACCAAACGGGCATCGTAAAATTCAGCGCTAACATTTTGATCCAAAAAAGATTGGGGGATTTCAGGTTCAACATTGTTAATAATATCCCAGTAATCTCGAGTGGGAGTACCCAAAATAGGACCTAATTGAATTTCTCTGTGAAAAGTGAATTGGATAATACATGCAGTAATAATTAGGAGTCCCTGAGAGACCAACCATGCCTTTATACGAAATGTCATTTAAATCGAAACTATCAACTTTTAAAGTAGGAGCAAAACCAAATGATTAATTTCTTTAACTTTAAAATTCTTTGTTGCCAAAGAAGAATGTTTTTCAAAGAAGTTATGGCGGTAGATGAGGATTTTATTTATTTTATTATTGGCAGGTCTTTGTACATGCTTTGCTCGGGCAGAAACAGTGCATTCCGTGAGCAAGAACGAAACCTTAAGTGCAATCGCAAAAAAATACGGTGTTTCTACAGCCGCCCTTCAGGCATATAACGGAATTTCAAATCCAAACCTTCTCTTCATTGGTAAAAAATTAAAAATCCCAAGTGGTTCAACTCAGGAGATTCCTTATGTTGTAAAAAAAGGCGACAGCTTAGGCAGTATCGGGGCTCGTTTTGGGGTTAAAGTAACCGATTTATTAAGTCGTAATAATATTTCTAAACCTGACCTGATTAAGATTGGTCAAAAAATCATAATTCCTGTTCAAGGAGGCGTTAAACCGAAACCGTCTTTGCTCCCTTCCTCTTTAGTTAAATCTCTCTCAACTATCAGACCGAAATTTGGCAAATGGAAAAAAATTATCATTCATCACTCAGCGACCCCAGTGGATGATGCAATGAATATGCATCGAGTACACAAGGCCCGGGGTATGAAAAATGGATTGGCCTATCACTTCGTAATATCGAATGGCTCTCGCAAAGCGTCAGATGGAGAAGTCTTCATTGGAGGACGATGGAAAGGCCAGCTTGATGGGGGACATGTAAAAAAACAAAGTTGGAATAAAACTTGTATTGGAATCTGCCTGATTGGAAATTTCGAATTAAGGCCCCCGTCCTCCAGACAACTTACAGCACTCGAGGGATTATGCGAATATCTCATGAAGCGTTGTGGGATCAGTAAAAGTGAAGTAACCACTCATAAAATTCTTCACCCTGGTCACACTGCATGCCCCGGAAAATACCTGTCTCTTCCGTCCTTTATTCGGCGATTGAATCCTTAGGTTTCAGAAAATTCGGCTTATCCCGCACAAAGAGAACCTTCCCAAAACGGGACTCTGAGTTTCTCATGAATGCTTTTTCAAATTGATCCAATTCAAACATTGAATCAATCGGATGACGAATTTCAGTTAATGCAAGGGGTTGCAGAACATCTTCGATGGCTTTGCGAATATCGTTAACAGTCCGTCTTTTCTTCCATCGATCGAGCCAGAAACCCACAAAGCGAATATCATCAAAAATCAAACTGCGAGTGGGGAATCGAATAGCTTCACTATCCATTGCACCAAAAGTTATATGAACCGCTCCCGGACCTAAACATTTAGCAATCCGAAGAGCACTTCGCCCTCCAACTGAATTTAATCCGATTACGCATCCCTTCCCCTTCGTTAAAGATTTTACTTTTTTCACTGCGTCGTCTCCATCGATTAAAACTTCGCTCTGCGAAAAATCTGAAATATTTTGCCGAACCTCTTCGGTTCGCACTAGACTGATGCATCGAATACCCATTTTGGATGCAAATTGTATAACTGATAAACCAACAGCGGAGTTACCAGCATTTTGAATAATGAAATCTCCGGGTTTCAAGTATTCAAAATCATTTAATAATCGCCAAGCAGTCATCGGGTTCAAAAGAGAAACGGCTAGCTGATCAAAGGGTACTAAAGCAGGGAGCAGAAAAAGTTCGTCAACTTTAGTCTTTATAAATTCCTGCCATGCACCCGCAGCATCAGGTAATGCGACAGGTCGGCCCAGTAATTTTTCGTCGCAGCCCTCACCAACGGCATAAATCGTACCTACCCCTTCCCTACCTGCAACAGAAGGAAGGTCTCGTAACTCACCATAACTTCCATTAATTAATCCAATATCAGATGGATGGAGAGCCGCTGCTTCCATTTGTATCATGACCTCTCCCTTTTCGCATGGTGAAAGGGAGAGAGTTTCTAGTTTAAGAACTGCCCTGGGTTCCCCATGTTCATGATAACGCAAAGCATTAAAAGAATCAGGAGTATTCATTTCTTCAGCCACCCCATCGCCCCCATCCACTCCTGTGCCCGAATCGGCCATGTAGAAACAAAATTTTCTGACTTCCTCATACCATAACCATGCCCGCCAAAAGGATAGAGATGAAGTTCGTTTCCTACAACACCAGCCTTTTCCAAAGCCAAATAAAGCAACGCACTTCCTTCTGCAGGAACATGATCGTCACCCGTATGAGCAAAAAAAGATGGTGGGCAATCAGAGCTAACCTGGATTTCAGGAAATAATTGATCCCTTTTCTTTCGATCAACCAAATAGGCAGAATAAATCAAAATTGCAAAGTCCGGTCGGCAGGAAAATTCATCAGCCTGGTCAACCTTTGCATAAGTCCTAACCTTAAATGAAGTGGAGGCCATAACCGCAAGGTTTCCACCGGCAGAAAATCCGAGAATACCAATTTTCTCCGGATTTATATTCCATTTCTTTGCGTCCTGTCTAATTAACCCCATGGCTCTTTGAGCATCCTGTAACGGAGCCTCATGCTTCTCACGGCCTTTTCTTCTTGGAACACGATATTTTAACAAAATCGCAGTCACACCAAAAGAATTCAGCCATTCGCATACATCGAGCCCTTCGTGCTCGTAAGCTAAGATGTTATACCCTCCTCCCGGACAAACCATAACCGCCGTTCCATTAGCGAGCTTCGGATCGGCAGGAAACACCCTCAGACTAGGTTTGGAAACATTAGATATTCTCAAAACATCATTTTTATCCTTGGGAGGTTTTTTTTCTTCCGGACCGACTTCACCTTTATTTTCATTCGGAACATCCTGTGGCCAAATAAAAATATCTTCAGAAGGTTGAGCAAAAAGAACTGTGGTAGAAAAAAGCAATATTACTTTAAAACATAATTTCATGCCTCTTGTTCAGCGAAACTTTCTCAAGTATGCAAAACAAAAGAGAAAAAATTATTCATTTTTATTTTGCGAACATATGCACACTTTCATCATAAAGGTTAAATGATCAAATTTAATTTAATCTACCTCTTCGCATCGCTCATTCCAGTTGGACTTATTGCAAAAAAGAACACCTCCATATCTGAGCTTATCCAACCCTTAATTAATGTTCAAAGTAAGGGCGTTGGAAACAAACAGGCAATAGAGGCATGGCCTTTGGTCTCGCAATTACCACCATCTGCCATTCCCGAATTACTAAGTGCAATGAACCAAGCAAATAATTTGGGGGACAACTGGATTCGTGGAGCTATAAATAAAATTTGCGAAAAAGACCCTAAGGCAATTCCCCTTAAAAAAATAGTGGATTTCATTAAAGATGATTTAAATAAAGGTGAAGCACGCCACATGGCTTTTGAAATTATTCTTTCGCATCAGGCAAAGAAAGCCAACCAACTGATACCCTCTTTCATAGATGATCCAATTCCTGCACTAAGAAGAGAGGCCGTTGCCCAAATCCTCGTAAATGCGAAAAAAACTGAAAATGAAGAAGACAAAATTAAGCTTTACCAAAAAGCATTAGTAAAGGGACGGGAGGTTGATCAAATTACTGAAGCCAGCCAAGCGTTGGAGGAAAATGGAGAAAAGGTTAACCTAACCCGCTTAATGGGCTTCTTGATTAACTGGCACACCATTGGACCATTTCAAAATAAAGACAGAAATGGATTTGCCACAGTTTATCCTCCTGAAACTCGAATAAACCACAAAGAAAAATACCAAGGGACAAGTGGCTCAACATCTTGGACTGCTTTTTCAACAGAAGATAAGCTAGGAATGCTTGATATTAATAATCAGTACGGAGAACTGAAGGAAGTTCTTGCCTATGCCGAAACAAAATTCATTTCAAAAAAAGAGCAGAATGTTCATTTTCGAATTGGCTCTAAAAATGCCTGGAAGTTGTGGGTAAATGAAAAATTACTTTTTGCACGGGACGAATATCATCGTGGGAGAACTAGAATTGACCAATTTATTATCGATGGAAAATTAAAAAAAGGAGAAAATCAAATTTTGCTCAAAGTTTGCCAAAATGAACAAACTCAATCCTGGACAAAGCAATGGGAATTTAATTTCCGGGTGACTGATCTTACAGGTGCTGCAATTCATCCTGATAAATTCAACTCAAAATAAATAAAAATGAAAAATTTATTTCTCCTCTACTTATTATCGAACTTTCCCATTTTTCTATATGCCGACTGGCTAAGCTTTCGGGGGACTTATGGTAATGGTTCGACTGAAACGCATTCGATTTCCCAGTTTAATCCACAAAGCAAATATTCATGGAAAACAAAAATACCCGGAAGAGGTCTATCAAGCCCGATACTGGTTAATGAGTCAGTCTTCATTACTGCTTCGAGCGGACCTAAGCAGGAGACCTTACATGTTCTTTGCATATCTGAGAAAAAAGGGGATTTACTTTGGGAAAGAAGATTTAAAGCAACCGGTCGAACAATTTGCCATGAGAAAACTTGTGTCGCCGCACCTACTATGGTCAGTGATGGAAAAGTAATCGTTGCACAATTTTCTTCAAATGACATTTTCTGCCTGGACCTAGATGGTGATCTTATCTGGTTGAGAGGGCTAACCCATGATTATCCGAATGCGGCAAATGGTCTAGGAATGTCCTCCTCGCCAGTTATTTCTAATGGTGTCCTTGTGGCACAGGTAGAAAATGATGCCGATTCTTTCACAATTGGCATCGACTTAAAAAATGGAGTAACTTTGTGGAAAAAAAACAGACCAAGAGGAGCAAATTGGACATCACCCACACTACTGGGTAAGGGTGCACTTCAAAAAGTGTCTCTTCAATCTATGAAAGGAATTTCTGTCCTTGCACCCAAAACAGGTAGCGAGTTTTGGAATTACGAGGAAGGTGCTTCTACCATACCTTCTTCAACTCCGACAGGGCAAATACTCCTTGTTCCCTCTAATGGTTTGACCGCTCTTAAAGTTCGCCCTGACCAACGATCCCATACCCAACTTTGGAGAGATAATAAACTTGGACCAGGTACAGGCAGTCCATCTATTTCCAATGGTCGCTTTCTAGTAATAAACAAAGCAAATGTACTGACCTGTGCCAAAATTGAAACCGGTGAAATCTTGTGGCGCATGAGAGTCAAAGGACCTGCGAGCGGGTCTCCTGTAACCTCCTCGTCCCATCTTTATTTCTTCAATGAGGATGGATTAGGTCAAATTATTAAAATAGATGGGAAAGAAGGTAAGCTTGTATCAAGTTTAGACTTGGAAGAAACGATCTTGTGCACGCCTGCACTTTCTGAAAACGCATTATTTGTTCGTTCCGATAATCACTTATGGAAGTTGGCAAATTAATGGATTCTAAAAAACGATTTTTACACTTGGATTGAGTTTATTAAACTGAATGACTCCAAGTCTCGTAACCTCACTGCCCGAAAGATATAAATTTTCCAGTGAAGGATGGGTTACGAGCAATTGAATACCCTGGTCTGTGACTTTTGTTTCAGAAAGATTTAAGCTTTGCAAATTTTGCAAATTCAAAAATTGCTTTAATCCAGAATCACCAATTTTAGTACCCCTGAGGTTCAATCTAGTAATTTTCTTAAATCTTGAAATAACTGAAGTGGAATTGTCCGTAACATGAGAACTTCTCAAATCCAAAAGAGCGATGTGATCTTGCAAGGAACTTAATTCCTTAATGGTTTTATCATTTATTTGATCCGAATCAGTTACTACACGAACTTCAAGTAAACTATTACCAATTCCTATCGGACGAACCAAAAGAGAAGAAGCCATGGCTATTTTTGAAATTTCGGAGGTGGGAACGGGAGAAAGCCCCACAGCTAATCGATCAAAGAAATCTAGATAATCAGGAAGAGTATGATTGCTAAACTTACCTCCAATTACCACTGATTCACGAACACCATCTACTGCACCCACCCATTTACCAAAATCAACTCCTTGAGCAATCCATTTTCTTATTGCTTCTTTTTCTGCAAAAGAAAGGGGATCGCCCTTGGGAGGCATAATATCATCATCAGTTGATGGCAGGATCACTCGTTGGTAAAGTGAACTTTGACTCGGATGATCAACGACCACAATTGCACCATCATCACTGCCTGCCATAATATGCTTTGCTCCGTCTAAACGCAGTCCTGCCTTTGGCTCTTTTCTTCGACCATTTTGTTCGAAAGGTGCTTTGTGACATTCAATACATCTGTCTTCAAGAATAGGCCAGATTTCCTTTTCAAAATCAACCACCCCGATTAAATCAATCTTGATAACCAAGAGCATGATTAAAGGAATACAATTCAATTTACGAAGCATGTAATTCGTTACAAAGAATTTAAGGTTTTCTGGCGAGTATGTAAAGTGATCTCCATTCATTTTTTTCACTTAGGTAAAGATGTTTTTGCTTGGAAAGAACCATTTTTAAAACTTTGCTCAATTAATGAATCTAAGACTTATCAGTTACACGGTTTTCTTTTTTACGATCGGGCATAGTGCACTTAAGGCAAAATCGTGGGTTTGGCAGGACAACCAAGGCAAGCATATCGACCTTTTATGGGGAAAGAAGAAAATTGCCCGATATGTGTATGAAAAAATGGACCCCAACGATCGTGAAAGAACCTACAAACCATTTCACCATATTTTTCAGACAAACGGAAAAGAATTTTTAACCAAAGGCCCGGGCGGTAAATTTACTCATCATCGCGGAATTTATTTCGGGTTTTCAAAATGCTCAGCTTTGAACGCTGAAGGAAAAGCTGTTAATGTTGATACTTGGCATTGCAAAAGAGCACACCAAACCCATGAAAAAGTTCTTGAGCAACTTGCAAATAATGAGCAAGCCTCACACTCTGTTGAAATTGCCTGGCGAGTCGACGACGGTACAATCTTTGCAACTGAGCACAGAACCCTTTCGTTTTCCATCCTCCCAGACGAGTCAATCCAAGTTGACTTTCAGTCAACACTGAGCACCGAGCAAAAAGTGGTCGAACTTAATGGTGATCCTCAGCATGCAGGCTTTCAGTTTCGGGCTGCTAACGAAGTTGCAGAGAAAACAAATAAGGAAACTTATTACATTCGCCCAAATGACGGAAAAGCTGAAAAAGGGAAAACCAAGAACTGGCCTAATGATAAGGATATGACTAACCTACTATGGAAAGCCCAAAGCTTAATAGTCAGTGACAAGCGCTACACCACGCTCTATCTCGATCATCCCAACAACCCCAAGCCCTCCTTTTACAGCGAGAGAGATTACGGACGCTTTGGCTCTTACTTCAAATCCAAGATCACCCCCCAAAAGCCTGTGCTGGTAAAATACCGTCTGATTATTTCTCAAGGAGAAAAATCAAAAAAAGAATGCCAAGATTTAAGTGATAGATTCTTAGCGGGTAAAACTCCCTAAACCTCCCTTTTCTTGTCAGCTAATTTACCACCTTACATCCTCGCATTTTGTGCGGGAGCTTTTTATGCGTGCAGTGCCTTGCTATGTAAACGCGGCATGGAACTTGGTTCTGGTACAATCCGCTCATTAATAATTTCCAACTGGATTATGGCCAGTTTTTTTATTCCCTACCCCCTTGTTCAAGGAAGTCTACCTCAGGAGCAAGATATCATGGTTGGAGGAATGCTTGGCCTTCTATTTTTGCTGTCACAAGCAACCTGCTTTTTTGCCCTGCAAAAAGGAGATGCCTCAATGGTCACTCCTATCATGGGCTCAAAATCAATCTTTGTTGCTCTATTTGTAATGCTCTTTGGTTTAACTGGGCTTCCATCAACTGAAACTTGGATTGCCACTTTTTTAGCTGCTTTAGCAGTTGGAATAATTGGATGGCCTGAAAAAGGAGGTACTTTTAGCCCGATTGCAATACTACTTGGTTTATTAACTGCAGCCGGATTCGGTTTAACTGATGCGCTCGTTCCACACTTTGCTCAGAAATCAAACCCTGCCCATGTAATATTTATTATGTTCTGTTCGGTTGGATTAGGCTCATTTGCTCTTCTTCCATTAGTGAGGGGAAGATTTTTTTACCGTAACAAAAAGGCGGATAAATGGATGCTCTTATCATGCATTCCTATGGGAATCCAAGCACTTCTTATGTCTATGGCTGTTGGGTTTTATCAAGTACCGGCAGAAGCCAATGTATTTTATGCCTGCCGCGGAATTTGGGCGATTATCTTGGCAGGTTGGCTGGGCAAAACAATTGGTTTACAGGAAGGTGAAACAAGTAAACCGCTACTATTCCGCCGATTATTTGGAGCAGTTCTTTTAATCGCGGGAATTTATTTCGCACCATTAGGAAATTCTTAACATTCTCCTATTTCACTCCCTACGGCTAGAAAATCACAAATCGTATACATTTTTAATACTCTCCAATTTATCTTTTAAAATAGATAAAACTAGTTGGTTTCCACCGAGAGGTTGGGTACGAAAAATTTTCATTTTGGGAAATTTCTCCTCTGCGCTCTGACAAATTCTCGCTAAATCTCCACCCTCACCGGCATGCCTCCCTGACATTAGAAAAAAAAGGGCAACCACAACTTCACCACAACCATCTAATCCCCACTGGTTAAGGACTTGCTCGAGTAATGGATCATTAAACGCATATTTTTCACCTTCTCTTCTTTCCATGGAACAGGTTGAAAATTTAGAAACTCCACCCGATAAAAGGCCGTGCAAAGAAAGACCCACATTTTCGCGCACTCGATTAACTTCCTTTACCGGAGTGCCATGATCAACCATTGCAACCGAAGGATTAATTAAACCTTTTGATTTACATATTTTATTAATCTCGTCGTAAAGAGCTTTTGTAAGTCGATCCTCTCCATTTTCATGCAAACAGTTAAGAACTCGGTAAGAGCGACCTTTTTTTTCAGTTCGCCAACCCTCCAACTTTTCCATTAACCATCCAGTCACACCTCGGCTTGGTCCTAAGAAAAAAGGAAGGATGAGTAACTCGTCTTCTGCCTCTCCCAACTCACTCGACAAAAAGGTGCTAATCGTACCACCTGGCTCCCCTCCCAGCTGATTTTGCTCAATTTTATTCGAATGAAGTAATCCAAGTGGGACAACGGAAAATGGAGTTAAAGATGTTAGATTTTTTGCCACCATGCGGAGGCTAAAAATTGCTTCCGGTTGAAGGGACCCATTATCAACTAATAAACAAAGTGGTAATTTCATGCGCTTTCTCGTTGACGAAGTAAGGGTCACGCGCAAGAAAATAATATTCAGAAGGTTAACTATGGGATGGTTAATCGTAAATCAGCGGGAAAATTAAGTATGAAAAATTCAAAGTGGATGGTAGGATTGTTAGTGGTGGCATTCTTTCAAGCTAGTTGTTCTAAAAGTAAAGGACCTAGCCCTGAAGATACATCTCTCATTAAAGGAACAGATCGGGGAACATTCATAGGTTCTCCCGAAGATTTTGCAAACAACGGTGGAGAGGAACTTTCCCCAATTGGAGCTACCATAACAGGTATTGACGGAGATGATGGTCTTTTACCTCAAGATCCATTTTGGAATGACTCTCAAAACTTGGCAAATGCAGATCGTCCATTTGAGCCGATCTTCTTTGGGTTTGACCAGTACAGTATTGGGTCTGAAGAAAGAACAAAGCTCCAAGATATTGCTTCGTTCCTTGCTGACTCTCCCAGTTCCCGAATCTTAGTCGAAGGTTACTGCGACTGGAAAGGAACACCGGCTTACAATAAATCCCTTGGTGACAGACGGGCAAGCAGTGTTAAAGATTACTTAATCGATCTTGGTATCGATTCTTCGAGGATTGAAATAATCTCCATGGGCGATGAAGTGGCCACTCCTGATGCCGATCCAACGACTGCTGGTCTCGAGCGAAAAGCTCACTTCCTTGTACTGAAGGACTCTTAAGAAGTAATTAATATGAAAGCATCACTTATTTTAAGCTTTCAAATAATTTGTATTCTCCTGGCCGTGTCCTGTTCCAAGAAAGCCCAACCAGATACAACTCTTAATCGGGGAAACCAAGAAACAAATGAACTAAGTGACCCCAATCGTGGGTTCAATGAAGGAAGTAATGATTTAGCGAATCTAGGAGATCCCTTGCGCGGTGGCTTTGATGACACTGATCCTCTCGCACCTCGAGATGCGGCTCTTTCAGGATTTAACGACGATAATAATGTGATTCGTCCTTTTGATCCTGTTTTCTTTGGATTTGATCAATATAACTTGAATGCTTCTGAACGTCCTAAAATTGCTGAAATTGCTGAATTCATGAAATCAAATGAAGAAGCAAGACTTCTCATCGAAGGATATTGCGATTGGAAAGGAACTCCTGATTATAACAAATCCCTTGGGGACCGCAGAGCAGCTACGGTAAAATCATACTTAATTGAGCTCGGTTGTGATGGTGCACGCATCGAAGTTACTTCCTTAGGCGACGAACTCGCCACTCCGAATGCTGACTCCGAACAAGCCCGCTTGGATAGACGTGCAACTTTTGCTGTATCTAAGGGTTCCAATTAAATTGCCCGCTTCCGAGTCGGCCTGATTTTTAGTAAGCTCTCTTTTCATAGGCCCCCTCCACCTAGTCTTCTTGACAAGGAGAGGCTTTATTTACATCCTTATTGAGATTCAATCTCAACACACATGAAGCCACAATTACTTTTACTCTCTATTTTATTTTTCTTCTTTCAGGCATGCTCAGAAAATCCTGAATCAATATCATCATCTGAAGAGAAGTCCCCTTTTTCAGTTAAGAGTATCAATATTGCCCTAAAACCGAACAAGAATGTACAGGCTCAGCGTGAAGATGAAATTTCACTAGGCTCAGCTCTGTCAAAAAGAATTGGCATTCCGGTCAAGATTACCACTCCGACCAACAAATCAATTATTGAAGCAGGTTTGGCAAATAAAACAATTGATGTTGGCTATGTTAGTTCAAGCGATGCAATTTCATTTGCAGATAATGAAGTTGGCCAGGTTTTGGTTGCCGGACAGCATGCAAGCATCAACCCAGAAGGCAAGGCATACAAGGGAGCATTCTACTACAGCGTATGGCTATGCTTGAAAGATAAACCATATCAAAGCATTTCTGATTTAAAGGGAAAATCTATTGCATTTTCCTCCAGAACTAGCACTTCAGGATATCTTGTACCCTGTTGGGACTTAATTAAAAAAGGCTTAATCAAAGAAGGAGGGAGCCTCTCTGCCTACTTTGGTGAAAATAATGTATTTTACGGAACTGGCTATGTTTCGGCTGTAGAACAGGTGCTCGAAGGCAAAGCAGAGGCAGCTGCAGTTAGTTATTATGTTTTCGATAAAGACAAACACCTTGATCTTGAACAACGCGAAAAACTCAGAGTATTACAAAGGCAGGGACCAGTTGCTTCACACACCTTCTGTGCCCGCAACTCTCTTCCTGAATATGAGCGAAACTTAATCAAAAAAGCCTTACTTGAAATCGTCGAGGAAGAGCCGGAACTTTGCCAAAGTTTATTCGGAGGGACACTGATCAGTGTAGATCCTGAAATGCATTTAGTGGCTCCTCGACAGGCAAAATCGAAAGTCTCCACCCTCAAGGACTAGTGCCAACTTCGTTCTTAAACTGCTAGTCTTCGAGTTCTTATTTCCCTCCATGCAATGAGTTATCTGCGAACTCACAATCTCGGATTAAAAAGAAATAATCAATGGTTATTCCAAAATTTAGAACTCGATATAAAACCCGGATCATTAGTCGCCATACTTGGACCATCAGGGGTCGGTAAATCAAGTCTGCTATCCTGTTTATCTGGATCAGAAGCTCCAACGGAAGGAAGGGTTTCACTTAAAACACAAGATCAAGAACTTCACAACTCGGAGAATATCAGATCAAAACTAGGCATAATTTTTCAAAGTCTCCGATTAACTGAACATGTAACCGTTTTAGAAAATGTACTCTATGGCAAACTCGCTAAATATGGCTTAAAGGAATCAATTTTTGGATTTCCTTCTAAAGATAAAGAACAAGCTTTTAACATTCTAAGCGACCTAGGAATTGGCCACTTGGCTTACAAGTGGACATCTCAAACTTCAGGAGGCGAAAAACAAAGAACCGCTATAGCACGAACCCTTTTTCAAGACCCAACTGTAATCCTTGCTGATGAACCCGTATCTAATTTGGACACCTACTATGCCGGCAGAGTTATGGGACTTTTTAAAAACTTAGCTTCCCATCGCGGTAAAATTGTGTTTTGCACGCTTCATGACCCGCAACTCATTTCTCGATTCGCTGATTTTGCATTAAGTCTAAATCCAGAACACCCTGAAGGCTGGAATCTAAGAAAAGTGAACCCCTGACTTAATGAATTCAGGACCTAAAACCGAGCACGAACCAAAACTACCTGAGAGGAAATGGTATGAGCAGCTTAATTTGCTCAATATTCTCGTTATTCTCTTCTTGTTTTTAGCAATTTTTTCAGGCAAAAATCTGATTCAAGATAATCGACCAGCTGATGTGATGTCTGGAATCCGCTATTTCCTGAAGAAATTCTTCCCTCCAGACTTCTCTGATTTTCCAATTATTTTAGAATCACTAGGGGAAACTTTTCAAATCGCAATCGTCTCAACATTTATTTCAATTATTCTCTCATTAGGCATTGCACTCGCCGCATCTCGCAATCTTTCTCCTACCTGGCTTGTACAAAGTGCCCGAATGCTACTGAATATTACCCGTACACTCCCCAGTCTGATTTGGGCATTTTTATTTGTTATCTTTTTTGGACCAACACCAATTGCAGGAGTATTTGCACTGACGTTCTACAGCTTGGGATATTTGGGTAAGTTTTTTAGTGAAAGTATTGAGTCCATGGACATTAAAGTGGCTCGTGGATTAAGGTTAATTGGAGCCAGCCCAATTCAGGCATTCATTTATGGCCTTTGGCCAAATGTAAAAGCACAGGTATGGAGCCATTCGCTTTGGATGCTTGAATATAATATTCGGTCCGCAAGTATCATTGGTCTAGTTGGTGCTGGCGGAATTGGAATGGAGCTGAATAAAGCAATGGAAATGGCAAGTGGTTTTCAAAAAGTAACCGCGATTTTGATCTGTATACTAATCATTGTTGTGATTCTTGACCTTTTGGGACAAGCTATTCGCAGATGGATTACAAAAAAGATCAATCCTAAATCAATTTTAGACTGATTTGCAAAAATACAGATTTCACAAAGGCATTAAAAGTACCATTACACTAAATCCTTGGTCAGAAATTCATTTTCACTCCCAAATACAATATTCCCATCTCCTTTTTTTACTTAATTTCTGAATTATATTAAGATTTTCATAAAAAACTATTTGACCTACTCATATAGATGGTGGGAAAGTGATTTATTCTGCATTATTCAGTACTAACGCGAAAAATAAATTTTAAATGAGCCAATACGAATTTGAAAATAACCAAGATGGGGAATGGGAAGATAATGGTGAAGTTGCTTGGAATGAAGGTGATTGGCAAAAATTTTTACGCAATGCAGACAAGGAAATTTCAAGATTTATTTCAGCATATAACAAAGTGTCTGAAGACCCTGAACGATTGGATGCCGCGGCAGCAATTATGGGCTGGCACCGAGAAGATTGGTCTTCGATTGACGAAGAGCTTGACGAGGAAGCACTCAAACAAATTCGTCCGGTCGAAATGGAGGAACTTAGAAAGATGGATCCTTACACCATTCACAGGCATCCGATCTATATCTCATCATCCGGACTCTACGCTTACCTGAAGAACTCATGGGAACATTTCATGAGAAACAATAGCCACCAACCGGCACCTAATCTATCATGGAGTTATGCAACTAGTCTTTCCGACGGTGAAAGACATGCCTTACTTGCAGCAAATTGCCTAGATTTAGGGGACTATTTACTCGCTGTATGCCATTTTAAGAAGGCTCATGCAGCGTTGAATGAATCTCTTCGTTTAAATAGACTCTTTACGCATCAATCCGATGAGGTTTTTCAATCCTACCAACAGGGTTCAAATATGAGACTGCATGATTTACGAGAAATTTGGCTTCGTGTTATGCACGATTGCAGAAAATAATTTTTCACCTTCTTTCTGAAACTCAGCTTAGTCGAGTTTCAAAATGCCTCTTTTCCCCTTCCGACAAAATTTTACCTGTCTGTAAATTAAACCTGAAGTACATTTTCAATCGAATGATGATTCATTGTTTTCCCAAAACCTATTGCCTTTAACCTGACTTACTATGAACACCTTGAGAGTTTTTATTATTCTAGCTATCACCCTTAACTCCTATGGCAAAAAACCCAATATTTTGTTCATATTTGCTGATGATCAGTGTTTCGAAACAATTCGTGAACTTGGACATACGGATATTGAAACTCCGAACCTTGATCGACTAACAAAATCTGGCACCAGCTTTACACGTGCATATAATATGGGGTCTTGGAGTGGAGCCGTTTGCGTTGCAAGCAGACACATGCTCAATACGGGACGTTTTCTTTGGCGAGCTGAAAAAGCATCAAAAGTTGCAGAAGCGGAACGTGAAGCAGGCAGATTTTGGTCTGAAAACATGAAAACTGCCGGTTATAAGACCTACATGACAGGCAAATGGCATGTTCGAGCAAACGCTGAAAACTGCTTTGATGTAACAAGTAATGTTCGAGGTGGAATGCCAAATCAAACTCCATCTGGATACAACCGCCCACTGCCTGGGCAACCTGATCCATGGAGTCCATCCGACCCGAAATTTCAAGGCTTTTGGAAAGGAGGCAAGCACTGGAGTGAAATAGTTGCGGATGATACACTGGATTTTTTATCACAAGCAAAAAAACACGCTAATAAAAACCCTTACTTCGCTTACATTTCATTCAATGCACCTCATGACCCAAGGCAGGCACCCAAAGAATACATTGATAAATATCCACTTAATCGGATTAAAATCCCCACAAATTTCCTCCCCATGTACCCACATAAAGATAAAATAGCATGCCATCATGGTCTTCGGGACGAGAAACTGGGACCAATGCCAAGAACTGAACATTCGGTCAAAGTCCACAGGCAAGAATATTACGCCATCATTACCCATATGGACGAACAGATTGGAAGAATCTTGAATGGCCTAAAAAAATCAGGCTTAGAGGAAAACACCTATATCTTTTTCTCTGCTGACCATGGACTTGCCGTAGGGCATCATGGACTCTTCGGGAAACAAAATCTTTATGAGCATAGTACCCGTGTGCCATTTATTGTGAAAGGTCCAGGCATACCCAAAGGAAAAAAAATATCCGCTCCAATCTATCTTCAGGATGTAATGGCTACTACTTTAGCAATTGCTGAAATCGAAAAGCCAAAACATGTTGAATTTAATAACATCCTTCCCCTTGCCCGTGGAGAGACTAAGAATTCACCATATAAAGAAATTTATGGAGCATACTTAAATGTACAACGCTCTATCACCAAGAATAATATCAAACTTCTCGTCTACCCAGATGTGCCCTTGATTCGTGTTTATAATATTGTGAAAGACCCTGATGAAATCAATGACATTGCATCAACAGATAAGGGCCAGTCTTTAATAAAAAAACTTTTCCCCCAATTACTGAACTTACAAAAGAAAATGGGTGATACTCTCGATCTTCAAAAATCTTTTCCGACATTAAGTTCAGAATAGTTTTACTTTCAGAATATACGGCTCTTGCAAAGAGAAAATATTTTGCATCAATCGTTCTAAAAGTTAATGACTTTAATAAAAAAATTTATCGTAAGTCATAGGGCTGGCCATGACTACAGTAAAATTATAAAATTCGTGAACTGCTCCAGTAAAAAGCAATGCATGGAGAAATGACTTCTTCCTCATTGCGAGATACAGAATCGTCATCGAGATCATTGTTGGATAAAGAATTAAATGCCCCCAAAAACCTCTTTGGGTGTGAAGTAATTCAAAAAATAGTGCAAACCCCAGGATTGTCCAAGCTGGTTTTGCCTTCAAGTAACGACATATCTCTAGAATGGGAACAAAAATAAATATTGTCTCAAAAATAGGAGCAAAAAAAATTGCACCAAGACCCATACTGTAATCAAACAAACCATCACGGTGTACCCGTCCATTACTCACTAATGCCCAGGATGGCAAAATATATAAAAGTAAGGGAATTAAACTGCAGACTAAATAAGATTCCAGTAACACTCGGCCTTCTCCTGAAGTATACCAACGAATAATTAGTTTATCGAAAAAAGAATTTTTTTTAATCTGTGCTTGGGCATTCATAAATAGTTATATTATTCCAACTTCTTGGATTCTATTAAAATAATTGGTGTTTTTCATAAAAAGATCTGTATCTAAAATTCGATTTTCATTTGATACCCAAAACCTGGTCCCCTTAGTGTAGAAAGATCAAGCACACCATTCCTACGCTCATAAATCCCGGGGTGAACGAGAGCCTCTTTTCTTGATGCATCAGGATAAAACTGCATCCCGTTACTCTCCACTCCCATAATTGTTCCAGCGTGTGCCCCAAGTAAGACATGAGGAATTTGTGCGAGCATTGGATTGGTCAGGTCCTGAACCATCAGATCCATGCTGTGCGCTTTCGCCCAACAAAGTGAAAGTATAGCTCCGGTTTGTGTTTTACATGTCTTCAGGGCCACTCCATTCCAACCAAGTTCTAAGCCCAAACGAACATGCTTCCAGTCATGTGCACTCTCGTCCATAAAAAGTGGCTTTCTTCGAGCGAGTGAATGCACCTGAATACGATGTTTGTCCAAGTCGTATGGAAATGGTTGCTCAACATAGAGAATTTTATCCCAGCTCATGGGATGGTTAACCTTTAAATGGTCAAGGATCTGGTTCACATAATTCGGATCGGTTACGGTGCAATTAAAATCTGTAGTCAGATGCTCGACATTCATTTCCTTTGCAATCTCACCTATCGCAACAAGACGATTATAATCCCACTCAGAATCATTTCCACGAAGTTTAATCTTTAAACAGTTCAAACCATCCCGCTCAATCCATTCTTCGAGGTGAACTGGATAACCATCAACCGGTTCATCCCCATTAAGCTCTTTTTTATTTAATGGATCTAATCCGCCAACCAGGTGCCAAACTGGAATTTTATCCGGTGCATCAAGAATTAAAAAGTCGCTTGGATACTTACCATCAAATGAAATTACTGACTCTCGCACGGGTTCAAGGAAGCGACTTAAATCAAAATTCAAATATTTTACGCCATAAGATTGATAGGTCGGTATTTCATTCACAACCCCATAAGCATCATGTAAGGCAATATCGAATGCAGAGACACATACTAAAGCCGCCAACCATGGTAATGGCTCAAGACCCGACCGCTCTCTGTCGTTAAATTGAGTAAGCAGGGAGGGGAGCTTCTCAAATACAAGATTATGCCCAAGCTCTATAGCATGGCCAGAGCCATGAATAGATTTACAAAACGGAACAAGAAGTTCGGAAAAAGAGATAAGAGCGTCATGTCTCTCTTCATAAGAAATAACAGATGGCCAAACCCATTGTACGCTTAAAGGCGTCTCCCCCACCCCTTCGCCTACTTTTCCGTTTTCATTTTCAGCACACACACTTGCTCTTGCACAGGTAACCGAAGTAAGAATTTCGGACCCAAATTTCAATGGAACACGTGTATCAACTGACAAAAATACTAATTTCACATCAGTGATTCGAATGTCATATTGCTTAGCCATCTAAAAATTAGGAAAGAATACAGAGTCTGGGTCAAACTCGATTATTAGATCTTTTTTCTTTTCAAATATCTAAAGCATGAAAAGATGAACAATTATGGACGGAGATTTAATTGGTTTATTTGCATTACTTGTGGGCTTGGAGTTAATTCTTGGAGTAGACAATATATTGGTTATTGCGATTTTGGTTTCTCGATTACCCGAGGAAAAAAGAAACCAAACTCGAAACTTTGGACTTATACTGGCCCTGATTGCCCGAATCGTGATGGTGGTTGGAGGCTTAAAGCTCATTGAACTGACTAACCCAGCTTGGCCTGCAGGTCCCTCCTGGTTTCAGTATTCGTGGCGAGATCTGGCCTTAATGGCAGGAGGTCTATTCCTCATTTGGAAAGCAGTTAAGGAAATTCATGCAACGGTTGAATTAGAGCATCATGAATCAAAAAATAAAACCAGAGATAGCTTTATTGGAGTAATAATTCAAATCATTATCTTAGATATAGTTTTTTCCTTGGATTCAGTAATTACCGCGGTCGGACTAACCAATAATCGATGGATCATCATATTTGCAGTTATAAGCTCATTTGTCGTGATACTCTTTTTCGCAAAGCCAATCGGTGATTTCATTCTCAATCATATAGCCCTAAAAATACTTGCCCTCTCCTTTCTTATTGTGATCGGAATAACTATTTTCATGGAGGGCATGGGGCAGAAAGTTGAGAAGGAATTAATCTACATACCAATGGGCTTCGCAATGATTATCCAATTTTTACAAATGCGTTATCATCATAACCTGAATAAAATAAAGAATGAACATTCTTGACCGAGTTGGAAAATCTCCAGTTTTACCAATCCTGAATCTGGTTGATATCCATCAAGGACTAAGGGCAGCAGAAGCTTTAGCTAATGGCGGAATAGAAACTATTGAAATAACTCTCCGAAATAAAACGGCACTCACTGTACTGCATGCAATTCGAAAAGAATTCCCTCACTTTACCCTGGGAGCAGGAACTATTTTACAAAAAGAGCAAATTAAGCAAATTCTAGATATTGGTGTAGATTTTGGTGTAGCACCTGGATGGAATGAATCCGTTTGGCAACAAGCTCAGTTAAATAAATTCATGCTCATTCCTGGAATAATCACTCCAACCGAGTTAAACAATGCCCACCAGAAAGGCTGTACTTCCTTAAAAATCTTCCCGGTTGAACCCGCGGGCGGTTACCCCTACATGCAAGCCCTTCTCGCCCCATTTCGCAGTCTTGGTATAAAATATATTCCAACCGGAGGAATTAAACAAGAAGTGGTGCCTTCCTACCTGGCCGACCCTGATGTGTTGACAGTGGGAGGCTCTTGGTTAACTCCAGCTAATTTATTAGAGAATTCTCAATTTGCAGAGATTACTAAGCTTGCCATGAAAGCGGTTTCTCTCGCTAAATGTACTATTTAAAAATCTAAAAGAATGATAGAATTTCACCTCAATTAATTATATGACTACACATCCATTCCTAGACGAAGGTGACCAACCGAAATGGTCAACACTCCAACCAGAGTATATTGAAAACGACATATCACTTGCCCTGGAGGAAGCTGAAAAAAATATACAGAAAATTCGGAATTTAAATCCCGCCGATGTAACCTTCCTCAATACGATCAAGGCATTAGAGCAATCCACCTCTTTACTTAATAGTGCGTGGGGTTTAGTTAGCCACCTTGACTCTGTTTGTAACTCAGATGACCTAAGAAAGGCACACAATGCGATGTTACCCGCAGTCAGTGAGTTTGGAGCTAAAATTCCACTGGATGGAAAACTGTGGAAAAACATAAAAGCATTCGCGGAAAGCGAGCAGGTGAAAAGCTTAAGCCAAATTGACCAAAGACTAGTACATGAGACGATTAAAGATTTTCAGGAAGCTGGGGCTGACCTTTCTGCAGAGAAAAGAAAACGATTGGAAGAACTGTCAGGTGAACTTGCCAAAATCACCCAAAAATTCTCCGAAAATGTTTTGGATGCCACAAACGCTTGGCACATGGTGGTAAACGAGGAAGAAAAATTAAAAGGACTACCCGAATCAGCTCTATCTTCGGCTAAACAAGCTGCAATTGAGAAACTGGGCGAGAAAGAGGGAAAAGATGCATGGCTCTTCACTCTTCATGCACCCTCCATGCTTCCAGTATTGCAATACCTCGATGATGAAGAACTTAGGAAAAAAATTTGGTCAGCAAGCGATCTTCTCGGTACTGAAGAACCCCATTCAAATTGTGAATTAATCAAAAACATCCTTTCCCTTCGCCAAGAAAAAGCAGAGTTAATAGGGAAAAAAGATTTTGCAGATGCGGTGCTAAGTCGAAGAATGGCCAAAAATGGTGAATCTGCAGACTCCTTTGTATCGGGCTTAAAAGAAAAGACTCTTCCTTTTTTCACCAAGGAGAACGAGGAACTCGAAGCCTTCAAGGCAGAAAAAACAACAGATGACATGGGCTTACTTGAACCATGGGAAGTTGGCTATTGGGCCGAAAAATTAAAAAAAGAGCGGTACGACTTTGATGATGAGGATTTACGCCCCTATTTCCCGATACATTCTGTCCTTACCGGTATGTTCAACCTAGTTACTAAAATCTTTGGGTTACAAATTAAGGAGCGAACAACCCAAAAGGGAGAAGAGGTTTTCACAATTGCCCAAGATGAAAAACAACCCGTTGAGGTGTGGCACAAGGAAGTAAGGTTTTACGATTTATTTGATAAGAAAAGTAATCGACTGCTCGGCTCCTTTTATGCTGACTGGCATCCACGATCAGAAAAACGGGGGGGTGCATGGATGAATTATTTAAAAACTGCAGAACCTGATGAGAATGAGGAAAGAGGACCACACCTCGGATTGATCTGCGGAAATTTAAGTGCTCCCACCCCAGGCAAACCCGCTCTACTAACCCATTATGAAGTGGAGACAATATTTCATGAATTTGGACACCTCCTTCATCATCTTTGCGGAGAAGTTCCACATCGTAGCTTAAATGGTGTAAATGTCGCTTGGGATTTTGTGGAATTACCCTCCCAAATTATGGAAAATTGGTGTTGGGAAAGAGTGAGCTTGGACCTTTTTGCGAGACATCATGAATCCAATGAGCCTATTCCGGAGGAATTATTTCAAAAAATGCTAAGGGCTCGAAACTTCATGGCAGGAAACGCAATGATGCGCCAACTCGCCTTCTCTAAATTAGATCTTTTTTTACACCGTTCTCTCGCTCACAAAAATATTGGAGATATTGAAGAAGAGATTCAAAAAGCACTTGCAGATTATTTTCCCAAAAGAAAATCCCCGGTTCGAACAATCACTCACAGGTTTAGCCATTTATTCAGCAGCCCTGTAGGATATGCTTCGGCATATTATTCCTACAAATGGGCAGAGGTGCTAGATGCCGATGCTTTTACCCGTTTCCAAAAAGAAGGCGTAATGAATGAAAAAACCGGAATCGAATTTAGGGAAAAAATTCTAAGCCGTGGAAATTCCATGCCCCCGGATGAACTTTACCGATCCTTTATGGGAAGAGAGCCAAGCCCAGAAGCACTTATGAAAAGAAGTGGACTATCCTAAATTTACTAATATCGAACCAATTCACATATGTCCACCAAGCCACAAGTTTTAGCCTGGATAACCTGCGATTCAGTCTATGTTGACCCTGCCACCGGAAAAAACACCCTGCTTGGGATTTTTTCTAATTTAAGAGCCAAGGAGTTTCCCGTTGTTCACCCCAGAATGATCTGGTTTCTATCCTTTTCAGATTTAACGAAAGGGAAGCATATGTTAAAAATATCCATTGGAATTCCTATGGCCGAGGATGAACCACGAACGATAATAGACCGTGAATTTGATTCGCCCGGTCCTCAACACCGGATTAATTTAATTAACGACATACATCGTTTAAAGTTTGAGAAGCCAGGAAATTATTCGATCCTCATTGAGATTGATGACCAGGTTATTCTAGCAAGCACATTTCCCATTACAGATGTTTCCTAAGTTATGACTCACCGTTTGTACATATACATCCTAACCTTCTGTTTTTCATTTATCCTTGATGCTCAGAACGCATCCAAGCCAAACCTAACTTTCCCAAAACCCTTCCTGCAACCAGTTGAAGGATGGCCAGTTGAATGGAATCCAATTTTTAAAAAAACAGAAAATAAAAAAATTTGGGGGGATATCAAAAAAGCTTTGGCTAACCACCTTCAACGTATCACTTATATTTTGGATGAGAAAAAAGTTCAGCAATTGCGCAAACTTGTGATCAGGGTCGAACTCGATCACAAACTTGGAAACATGCAATATCATCCGAGTAAAGGATGGTTAATTAACAACAATTATGATCCGAGCTTAGAAAAAAGAGTCCATGTTCCAAGAGGAAGGCAACTGCTCAGTAAAGATCAATGGGCAAAGCATCCTTATGTAATTTTACACGAACTTGCCCACTCCTATCACGATCAAGTTCTCGGCTTTGAACACAAGGGAATTATCGAAGCATATCAACGGTCAGAAAAACAAGGTCTATACGAGAGGGTTCTCCTCTTTCGTGGTGGAAAAACAAGACATTATGCACGAACGAACCATAAGGAATTTTTTGCTGAAATGACCGAGTCATACCTCGGGGTTAATGACTTCTTTCCTTTTGTCCGTGCGGAACTTCAGGAACACGATCCAGAAACTTATAAACTTATGCAGAAAATTTGGGGCGAAATTTAGTTCCTCAACTCTTGAAAAAACGGGTAATCATACAGTATTATACTCTCGCTATTTCTGCGTTACTGAATGAAAAAGCAAGCCCGGTCATGAATTTAAGAAAATCTTAAATATATAAATCGCGTAATTAATCGGTATAATGAACAACGCGTTAAACCAGGACGAGGAATTTATAATCTAGGAACAAGAGAAAAGAACATTTCTGCTCGTTCCTATTTTCGGACAATCAAATGTGTATTACTTAACACAAATTAATCCCCAAAATATCGAATTCTACAGATCATCATACAATAAGTTAAAGTTGTTCGCTTGAGCTAATCCTATAATTATGTAAATTGATTCACTTTATGACTGACCGTATACCATCTGATTGTTCTTCAGTTTCACCATTACTCGTGGTGGGTTCTGTTGCCTTTGACAACGTCATCACTCCCTATGGAGAAAAAGAGCATATTCTTGGAGGTGCTGCATCCTACTGTTCCTTCGCAGGCAGTTACTACACAGATGTGAAAATGGTGGGAGTGATTGGAAATGATTTTGGAGAGGAGCATCTTAATCGCCTACGTTCAAGGGGTATTGATTTAGAAGGTGTACAAAAAGATGAAAGTGGCCCGACATTTTTTTGGAAAGGAAAATATCATGAAAACTTTAACCGTAGAGATACTCTGGACATACAATTAAATGTTTTTGAAAAATTTCGACCCGACCTTCCAGACTCCTACAAAAATTCACCTTTCGTATTGTTAGGCAATATCCACCCAGCCCTTCAATCCCATGTGCTTGACCAGTTGGAAGGAGATGCTTATGTCCTTGCTGACACCATAGACTTATGGATTGAAATCGAAAGGAAAGCATTGCTTGATTTGATCAAGAGAGTCAATTTATTCGTTATCAATGACACCGAGGCAGAGGAATTAACTGAAGAAAATAATATTATACTTGCAGGACAAAAGCTTAGGGAAATGGGCCCTGAATCGGTTATCATCAAAAAGGGCGAGCATGGAGCTATTCTTTTTCACGAGCATGGAATGTTTGCCCTACCCGCTTATCCAGTAACTGAACTTCGTGATCCAACCGGAGCAGGAGATTCTTTTGCCGGTGCCTTAATTGGCCGATTAGCCTCAAGGCAATCATCTGAATTCTCCGCGATTAAAGAGGCTATGCTTTATGCAACTTCCACAGCCAGTTTGACAGTTGAAGCCTTTGGATGTGACCGGTTGGAGTCAGCGGGATCAAAAGAAATTCAAGAAAGAGTAGACAGCCTGAAAAAACTGATCTCGTATTCTTGATCAAAGGCACTTGCCGGGTTCTTAGGAAAATCACACAATTTCCTTCGTGAACAACCCATTGGCGAATCTCCTTCTTTTGCTTAATCTTTTCATTCTGATTCTCCATTCATTTGGTTGTGGTGAAAATATTCCAAAGGCGGATCCCGTCCGAGTGGGGCCAGAGCCCTTAACTAAAGGCACAGATACAGGAAACTCCCACTCAACGAGAAAAGCTCTGCCAACAGATTCAGTTATAGCCACTCTTCCATTAAATGGCGGAGAAGAATTTAATCGTTTAATTTTTGAAAGCAGTCCCTATCTGCTTCAACATGCTCGCAATCCAATTGACTGGTACCCATGGGGAGCAGAAGCTTTTAAAAAAGCCATTGCTGAAGATAAGCCAATCTTTCTTTCCATTGGTTATACCACATGTCATTGGTGCCATGTAATGGAACATGAATCTTTTGAAGACCAGGAAGTGGCCGACCTCATGAACCGTGATTATGTCTGTATAAAAGTAGATCGTGAAGAAAGGCCAGATGTTGATAATATCTACATGTCCGTGACCCAAATGATGACCGGACGAGGCGGTTGGCCGATGACTGTGATCATGTCCCCCGATAAGATCCCCTTCTTCACGGGGACATATTTCCCTAAAAAATCAATGACACAGTTAGTTCCCCACTTTGCAAATATTTGGAAAAACGAACGTGACAAAGTATCTGAGGTTGGGGAATCCATTATGATAAGCCTTGAGGAAATGCAGGCAAACCGAACAGGAGGTGATCTCAACGCCACTCACCTGGACGCGTGCTTTGATGCCCTTAGAAAAAATTTCGATCATCAATTTGGTGGTTTTGGAAACAGGCCAAAATTCCCCACTGCCCACACCCTAAGTTTTCTTCTGCGCTATTACAAAAGAACAGAAAAAAAAGAGGCTCTAAATATGGTTAAGCTTACTTTAGAGAAAATTCATCAAGGCGGCATTTATGATCAAGTCGGACTAGGGATTCACCGTTACTCAGTAGACAAGGAATGGCTGGTTCCACATTTTGAAAAAATGCTTTATGACCAAGCTCTTTTTGCTCAGGCAAGCTTGGAATGCTTTCAAGTGACAAAAGACCCATACTTTTCCAGAATCGTTAAGGAAATACTCACTTATATAACTCGAGATATGACATCGCCTGAAGGTGGTTTTTATTCTGCTGAAGATGCTGACAGCGAGGGAGAGGAAGGTAAGTTTTATGTTTGGACACAGGAGGAAGTGGAACAGATCCTTGGTCCAAAGGACGCAAAACTTTTTCAGGAAGTTTACCGATTTGAAAAAGATGGAAATTTCCTCGACGAATCAACCCATGAAAAAACCGGAGCAAATATTCCTCATT
>ERZ807291.893-NODE-893-length-49770-cov-8.622267_pt1 | contig 49770 bp, 48 predicted proteins | sample MGYA00521257_ERZ807291 | MGnify/ENA primary metagenome ERZ807291 (study PRJEB31413, sample SAMN03169783) | marine metagenome | biome: Marine; feature: Water; material: Subsurface seawater | place: North Sea | collected 2011-04-28 | depth 1 m m ... | reverse complement strand
ACGCACTCGCAGGCCAAAGCCCTTGGCCTCGCCGTCCCATAGCCAGATGTCTCGGCCTGGGACAGGGACAGCAGCCTCGACGAGGCTTTTGGTGATACGGTTCGACATGCAGACCTCCGAACTTATACTGGTAGCCACCCGGTAGCCACGAGAACAGAAACCCCGTGCAAGGCTGTGCATGTATATTATATTTATATCAGTTACTTAGTCAATTACAGCCATCCACTGACAACGCTATAATACGGTGAGCACGTAACTCTTAATCAGCGGGTCGACAGTTCGAGCCTGTCATCGCCCACCAAGAATTCCAAGGGCTCGGTCGGAAACGGCTGAGCCCTTTTTTGCGTGCGGGCCTAGTGATCGCTGCGGTGCAGGATCTTGTCGGCGAGGCCGGTGTCATATGACTGGCCGTCGGCGGAGAGAGCCACCGCCATCGGGAACATAGAGCGGGCGAGGCCCTTACGTTCCAGTGCTTTCCATACCGCTTCGTTCTTCAGGCCTGTGGCGTCGGCGCTCATCACCACGGCATCGCCGCAATGGAAATGATTGCCGTGCGGGCTGGGCAGGTTGCTGATCAGTGCTTCGCCGGAAGCCTCGTCATGGGTGGATGTTTCCGGAAAACGGGCCAACTGCTGCAGGATGGTCAGCGTTTTGAGCTGGAGCGCGTTTAGCTTCAGGGGGTTTTTCTTCGCGGGCATGGTTTTACTCAGGCGGCTGTTGTCGGGGAATAGAAAGACGTGTCCTGACCTTGGGCTGCGACAGCGCGGTCAAGGCGGGTGAGCAGGGCGGTCAGTTCGGCTTCGTCATGGGCGTCGAGCGACGGGCCGGGCGCACGGGTGACAGCCGTGGCGATCAAGCCGCGCCGGCGCAGGGTTTCCTTGCGGATGGCAAGCCCGATGCCGATCTGCTGTTCATAGCGCATCAGCGGCAGATAGGCGTCGAACAGGTCTTCGGCTGCCTCACGGTCGCCGGCGGCGAACATGTCGCAGACCTGCACCAGCATTTCGGGAAACGCGAACCCGGTCATGGCGCCATCGACGCCGCGGGCAAGTTCGAGCGGCAGGAACAGGCCGCCATTACCGACGAGCACGCTGATACGCCGGTGCGCGCCGGCGGCCTCCGCGGTGCGGAACTGCGTGATTTTACGCAGCCCCGGCCAGTCTTCGTGCTTCAGCACTTTCAGTGACGGCAGATCGGCGAACAGTTTTGTCAGCAGCGGTGTCGAAAACCACACGCCGGTTGTCGGCGGATAGTCCTGCAGCACGATCGGCGTATCGCCAAGTGCGTTACAGACCGCATGAAAGTAGTTTTCGATCTTCTGGTCGGTGTTCAGCCCGCCCATCGGGGCCACCATCACGCCCGCGGCACCGAGGTCCATCACCTGTCGGGTGAGGTCGGCCATCGGATTGAAGGCGGGCGACGATACGCCGACGATAACCGGTACCTTGCCGTCGACCGCCGACATGACGCGCTTCGTGAAGGCGACGGATTCTTCCGGGGCCAGCTTGTGTGCTTCGCCCATGATGCCGAGGATCGTCAGGCCCGACACACCGCAATCGAGATAGAATTTGACCATACGGTCGGTACTTTCGAGGTCGAGAGAGCCGTCTTCGGCAAACGGTGTCGCCGCGATGGCAAAGACGCCTTTGGCGCTTTCGTCGAGCGTGGGCATGGTCGGTTCGTTCCTTTGTGACTCGGGTGTGTGTCGGGTCTTGATCTGGTTTCCGCAGGCTACACCCCGTATGCTGTGCTCGGCAAACCTGAAGGGGAATTTATCCGGTATGACGGAATACGATCTGGTTATTCGCGGCGCCCGCGTCGCAACGGCGAGTGACGTTTTCGAGGCCGATATCGGTATCACCGATGGCAAGATAGAGGCGCTGGGCCGTTCCCTGGCACCCGGCGCAGAAGAAGTGGATGCGACCGGCCTGCTGATCACGCCGGGCGGGGTCGACAGCCATTGCCATGTCGAACAGATTTCTTCGACCGGTATCTGGACCGCCGATGACTGGTTCACGGCCACCCGGTCGGCCGCCTGTGGCGGGACCACGACGATCATGCCGTTTGCGTGTCAGCATAAAGGCCAGTCTCTGCGCCAGGTGGTTCAGGAATATCATGACCTCGCGGGGCCGAAGGCTGCCGTGGATTACGCCTTTCACCTGATCGTGTCGGATCCGACGGCGCAGGTGCTCGGCCAGGAACTGCCGGCATTGATCAAGGACGGCTATACCAGCTTCAAGATCTACCTCACCTATGATGCGCTGAAACTGTCCGACCGCGAGTTTCTCGACGTGCTCGCCGTTGCCCGCCGTGACGGGGCGATGGTGATGGTGCACGCTGAAAACAACGACATGATCATGTGGATGGCCGAACGGCTGATTGCCGCCGGGCTGACGGCGCCGAAATATCATGCGACAGCACGCCCGATGCTGGTCGAGCGCGAAGCGACCCATCGCACGATTGCCCTTGCCGAGCTTGTCGATGTGCCGGTGCTCATCGTCCATGTGTCGGGCAAGGAGGCCATCGATCAGATACGCTGGGCGCAGAGCAAGGGGCTGAAGGTCTATGGTGAGACCTGCCCGCAATACCTGTTCCTGACCGAGGCTGACCTGGACAAGCCCGGGCTCGAAGGGGCGAAACATATGTGCAGCCCGCCGCCGCGCGATGCGGCGAACCAGGAAATCGTCTGGGATGCGCTGATTGAAGGCATATTCGAGGTCTTCTCGTCGGACCATGCGCCTTATCGGTATGACGACCCGGAAGGCAAGCTAAAGGCGGGACCGGGGGCGCATTTCAAGCAGATCGCCAACGGCGTGCCGGGTATCGAGGTGCGTATGCCCCTGTTGTTCTCGGAAGGTGTGCTCAAGAATCGGATCAGCCTGCCGGAATTCGTCGCCCTGACGGCGACCAATGCCGCGAAACTCTACGGGCTGTATCCGCGCAAGGGGACGATTGCCGTGGGGGCGGATGCGGACCTGGTGATCTGGGATGAAAAGAAACAGGTGACGATTACGCAATCGATCATGCATGACGCGATGGATTACACGCCGTATGAGGGGCGTGAAGTGACCGGCTGGCCGGTGATGACCTTGCTGCGCGGAAAGTTCGTCTGGCGCGATGGTGAATTTACCGGCGAAGCGGGCGGCGGCATGTTCCATGAATGCGACACCCCGCCGGCGCTCTCCGCCCCGCCCCGCCTGCCGACGGCGTTCGATCCCGTCGCCGGCAAGCTGGTGGAGTAGGCGCTAGACGCTGCGGATCATCCCGCCGTCGACTTTGACAACACTGCCGGTGATGTAGCTGGCATTGGCGCTCAGCAGATACACCGCCGTGTCAGCGAATTCAGCCACGCTGCCGTAGCGACCCATGGGAATCGTGGCCTGTGAAGCACGCGCGATATCCTCGACGGGTTTGCCCTGTTTCGTCGCGGCGGCAGCATCGATCTGGTTGACGCGGTCGGTGTGGATGCGGCCCGGAGCGACCGTGTTCACGGTAACCCCATCGGGTGCGACTTCGCTCGACAGGGTCTTTGCCCAGCCGACCTGGGATGCCCGGATTGCATTGGAAATACCGAGATTGGGAATGGGCTGGACGATCCCGGAGCTCGAAACCACGAGGATGCGTCCCCATTTGCGCTCCCGCATACCGGGCAGGAAGGTGTTCACGATGGAGAGTTGGTTGATGAACATCGCCTGAAACTGGGCCGCCCATGTTTCCGCCGCGACATCGGCGATGTTGCCGGGGGGCGGGCCGCCGCCATTGCAGACAATGATGTCGAGACCGCCGAAATCGGCGTTGATCGAGGCAATCAAAGCGTCGATGGAGGCCTGATCCGACAGGTCGAGCGCGTAGGCCCGGCTGTTCTGCATGTCGGTGGCGCTTGCTTCAGCATCGACAAGCTTGCGGCCGCAGACCGCAACATGGGCGCCCTCGGCGGCGAGCCTGGCGGCGATGCCCTGGCCCATGCCCCGCGTTGATCCCATCACGAGTGCGCGTTTTCCTGTCAGTCCCAGATCCACAGATAATCTCCCTTGAATTGGTATGTGTAAGCATAATTCAGTTCGGCCCGGTCAGCGCTGAGCCACAAGGCAGCGCTCTATGTTCCGATCGTTCCGATTCACGTATTCTTTAGCACAGATAACGAAAGACGGAATAATGGCCGAAGCGATGGTGACAACGCATTGGGATATGGAAACCGACCTGCTGGTCGCAGGCGCCGGTCCTGGCGGTATGACGGCGGCCCTGGTGGCGGCAATCGAGGGGCTGAATGTCGTTGTCTGTGAAAAAGCATCGCAAGTGGGCGGTACCGGTGCGACCTCTGCCGGCACGCTTTGGATCCCGGGGAATACGCAAAGCCGGGATGCCGGGTTCGAGGATTCGCCGGAACAGGCCGCAAAATATCTCGACAGCCTGATCGGGGAGGACCTGACCAGCGAACACCGCCGCGTGTATCTGCGCGACGGTCCGGGGGTGATCGACTACCTGGCCGAGAAAACCGATGTGCGCTTCCTGCCCTGCGGGCTTCACCCGGATTACCGGAACAACATCGAAGGCGCCGGGAAGTCCGGCAGGGCGATAATCCCTGAAAACTTTGATGGGCGTCTCCTTGGCAGGGATTTTGAACGCGTGCGTCCGCCGATCCCCGAATTCATGCTGATGGGCGGCATGATGGTCGGCAAGCTGGATATCGTCAGCCTGCTCGGGCGCTACCGCTCGGTGGTGAAATTCAAACATTCCGCGTCAATCGTGCTGCGCTACCTGACCGACCGCCTGCGTTTCCGGCGTGGAACCCGACTGGTGATGGGCAATGCGCTGGTTGGGCGGCTTTTCTACAGCCTGAAGAAACGCAACGTGCCGGTCCTGTTCGAATCCCCGATTGCAGAGTTTGTCCGCGATCAGGACGGGACAGTGCTGGGTGCTGTTCTGGCCACGGCCGAAGGCGAAAAACGCATTCGTGCGCGCAAGGGCGTTGTCCTGGCTACCGGTGGGTTCGCGCATAACCCGAAATACCGCGAAGCCTTTATGCCGCAGCCTACGCCACCTTATTCTCTCGCCGCTGGATCGAACGCGGGAGATGGTCTGGCGCTTGCCGAAACGGCTGATGCATCCGTCGATTCCGACAGCCATCAGGGCGCCGGTTTCTGGACGCCTGTGTCGGTGACAAAACGCGACGACGGGACTGAGGGCCTGTTTCCTCATCTGGCGATGGACAGGGCCAAGCCGGGGCTGATTGCCGTGAATGCCGCTGGCCGCCGCTTCGTCAACGAGGGCGTGTCGTATCACGATTTTGTCGAGGCCATGTACCGGTCACACGAGACAGCGGACACGATGCCAGCCTGGCTGATTTGCGAGACGCGTTTTATCGCAAAATACGGCCTTGGGGCGATCCATCCCGAGACACGCAACCTGACAAAGCATATCCGGAGCGGCTACGTGCAAGTGGCCGACGACCTGGGGGCGCTCGCCGACCTGGTTGGCATAGACCCGGCGGGCTTACAGGATAGCGTCACGCGCCATAATCGTTTCGCGTTGACCGGCGTTGATGAGGATTTCGGAAAAGGCGACCTCGAACTGAACCGGTTTAATGGTGATCCTTCACATGGACCGAACCCGTGTCTGGCGCCGATCGAGGCTGGGCCGTTCGCCGCTATGGCCGTCTGGCCTGCGGAGATCGGTTGCAGCGTCGGCATTTCGACCGATCCCGATTGCCGGGTGCTGGATGGTGAAAATCAGCCGATTGCCGGGCTGTATGCCTGCGGTAATGATATGGGGTCGGTCATGTCAGGCGCTTATCCGGGACCCGGAACAACGCTGGGCCCTGCGGTGGTGTTCGGTTGGCGTGCCGCAATGCACGCGGCCGGGCGTCTTTCGGCTAACGCCGTATGAACGGAATTTGCTGAAATTCGACGGGAATAGCAGGGTGAAAAGCGCGGTAGAGCGGCTTTGACGGGATCAGGGGTGTTGATTCTTTCCATACGCTGGCGTACGGAGATAATTGAAGCGCCATAAAGAGATTAAATCGGGAAGCGGGACAATGAAGTATGAAAAAATCGGACAGCCGGTTCGCCGCCGGGAAGATGTCCGCCTTCTGACAGGGAACGGCCGGTTCAGTGACGACTGGGCTGTCGACGGTCAGGCCTACATGGTTGTTGTCAGGTCCCCTCATGCGCATGCCATTCTCAAAAGTTTTGATACTTCCGGTGCGAAAGAAATGCCCGGCGTGCTCGGGATATACACCGGTGAAGATTGTCTCGCAGACGGGTTGTCGCAGATTCCGCATAGCCCGCTGCCATCCACCAAGCACGACCAGAAGCTCCATGGGCCGGGCGGTGTCGATCCGTTTATCGGCAATCATATGCCGTTGCCGGCAGACAAAGCACGCTATGTGGGTGAAGCGCTTGCCATTGTCGTCGCGGAAACACTTGGCCAGGCCGAGGACGCGGCCGATGCGGTAATCATCGATTACGAACCTCTTCCCTGTGTGACCGATACGAATAAAGCTGCAGATACCGGCGCGCCGACGATCTGGGACGAAGTTCCCGACAATATTGGCATCGAGACGTTTTTCGGCGATATGGCCGGGACCGACACGGCATTTGAAAAGGCCGATCACGTTGTTGATATGGAATTTTATATCGATCGCGTTACGGGCGTGCCGATGGAGCCGCGGGCGGCGCTTGGTGATTACGATGCCGGAACCGGCCGGTATACGGTTTATGCCGGTTCGGGTGGATCGGTTCGTCAGAAGCGCGAGATTGCCGAAGTGCTGGGCGTCGATGCGGAAGATGTCCGGGTGGTGTCGAAAGACGTCGGCGGTAATTTCGGCACGCGGAATCGCCTTTATGTCGAGTTCCCGCTGGTCGGCTGGGCCTCACGCAAGCTGGGGCGCCCTGTAAAGTTCACCTGCCGGCGCAGCGAGTCTTTCATCAGCGATTACCAGGGGCGTGACCTGGTCAGCAAGGTGTCCCTTGCGCTAGACGCAGACGGAAAATTTCTGGCGATGCGTGCGGATAACCTGAGCAATGTGGGTTCGCGGATGGTGTCGTTGTCGCCGCTCAGCAAGGGCTCGGGACTTATTACCGGCTCGTACGATATTCCGGTTGCGCACCTGCGGTCGCGCGCGGTGTTCAGTAACACGCCGCCGACGAACGCCTATCGCAGTTCAGGGCGCCCGGAAGTGACATTCGCGATTGAACGGCTTGTCGAGACAGCGGCGCATGAACTCGGGTTCGATCCGATCGAACTGCGCCGGAAAAACCTCGTCTCGTCCGACCAGATGCCCTATCCGAATGCCGTCGGCATGACCTATGACAGTGGCGAATATGCCAAAAGCATGGACATGGTGATGGAGCTTTCCGACTGGGATGGCTTTGCGGCACGCAAATCAGAGGCGGAAGCCCGTGGATTGCTGCTTGGTCGCGGATTTGCGAATTACGTTGAATCATCTATCGGAACGCCGCGTGAGCAGGCGGAAATTCACGTCAAGGCCGATGGTGGCATCGATCTCGTTATCGGCACCCAGCCGAGCGGGCAGGGACATGAGACGAGCTTTGCTCAGGTCGCCGCTGAATGGCTCGGTGTGCCGGTTGAAACCGTCACGGTGATCGTCGGCGATACGGACGTCGTGAAGGTTGGTGGCGGGTCGCACAGTGGCAGGTCCATGCGGATGGCGGGCACGGTCATCGTCAAAGCAGCGGATGAGTTGATCGAGAAAGGGAAGCGCCTTGCGGCCTTTATCCTTGAAGCGGCGGAGAGCGATATCGAATTCGCCGATGCGGCTTTCGCGATCAAGGGGACTGACCGGGAAATAGGCCTTTTCGAACTCGCAAAGGCTGTTACCGACAGAACAGATATCCCGGAAGCGCTGGCGGGCGGTCTATCGGTAATCGAGGACAATATCATGGAAACGCCGGTGTTTCCGAATGGCTGTCATGTCTGCGAGATCGAGATCGACCCGGATTCCGGCGCGTTCGATGTTGTGCGCTATACCACGATTGATGATGTCGGACGGGCGATCAACCCGTTGATTGTCGACGGTCAGACCCATGGCGGCATTGTTCAGGGGGCTGGTGAAGCTCTGGGCGAACTCTGTGCGATCGATGAGCATGGCCAGCCTTTGGCCGGATCGTTCATGGATTATCATATGCCGCGTGCCGATGAATATCCGTCATTCGTCACGGCGCTGAATGAAGTACCGTCTCCGACGAACCCCCTTGGGGTCAAGGCGGGCGGAGAAGGTGGCACGACGCCGGCCCTCGCGGTACTGGTGAACGGGTTTGTCGATGCGCTGCGGCCCTACGGGGTGCGCGATATAAGAATGCCTGTCACGCCCCGTAAAATCTGGGAGCTGATTCATGCCGGTAAATCCGGCGAAGCCTGACCGCCCCTGTCAGGGCGGCTGGGCGATGTCTCAGCCGAGCAGAAAGATCGGAGTCAGAACGATTGCCCAGCTTGCTGCGGTACAGCCGAGAAAGCAGACAAGTTTTACGCGTGGTGACCAGCCCGTATCGGACGGCCGACGAAGTGCGCCGGCCTGGGCGACGTCGGGATGGCTAAGAACTGCATGTTGTGCCATGTGACTCTCCTTGAGTTATCTCAAATTTGACGAAAATCCCCTAAGGAACGGTTAAGCCCGCTTGGCTTCGCATGGCGCTATGCACGGGTTTACACCTCAACGGGCTACCCTGCGGGCGTGGATGGCTTTAGATTGCGAAGACGATGACCGGCTTGAGCCGGAAACCAGGAACGGAAGCTGTTGATATTATGGATAGGTCTCGATGAAAGCTGCTGCCTTTGACTATGTCCGGGCGTCTTCGGTCGATGAAATTTGCCGATTGCTGGCAGACGCGGGCGACGAGGAACGTAAAATCATTGCAGGCGGGCAAACGCTCGTTCCGCTGATGGCGATGCGCATGGCGCGTCCCGACATGCTGATCGACATCAACGAAGTCGCTGAGCTTGCCGGAATCAACGATCATGGCGACCACGTGTCATTCGGAGCCGGTACACGCCAGCGCGCCATCGAGAGATCGGACATCGTTTCCGATCGTCTGCCGCTTGTTGCCAAGGCCGTGCGTAATGTCGGACATCAGCAGACCCGGAACCGAGGCACAATTGGCGGCAGCATCGTGCATGGTGACCCTTCTGCCGAATTACCGATGGCCGCACTGGCGCTTGAAGCAACGATGATACTGCGCGCCGTCTCGGGTGAGACCGAAATGCCGATTGACGGCTTTTTCGAAGCAGCCATGGTGACGAATATCGAACCGGAACAGCTGCTGACGGAAATTCGTATTCCCGTCTGGCAGGATGCCCGTATCGGGACCGGCTTTCACGAAACCTCCAGCCGCCAGGGCGATTTTGCCATTGTCGCGGCCGCCGCGCAGGTTGCGCTGGCTGAAGATGGTAAAGTTACCCGCGCCGCTATCAGTGTCGGCGGCGCAGCACCGTCGCCGGTGAAGCTCCATGGGCTGGAAGCGGCGCTGATCGGTAAATCGGCAGACGGGTTCCAGGACATCATTGCGCTGGTCGATGAGGAAATCGATGCGGAAACCGATGTTCATGCGACTGCCGAGTACCGGCGTCGCGTTACCAGAAAGCTTGTATCGCGTGCGATTGACGATGCAATTGCGGAGGCCGGCAAATGAAACAGGTTGAAGTTACGCTGAACGTCAACGGCAAGGACACGACGCTGACCATTCCGCCGCGGATGACGCTTGTCGATTGCCTGCGCGATGAATTGCGGCTGACCGGCACCCATGTCGGTTGCGAGCATGGTATCTGCGGTGCCTGCTCGGTATTTCTGGATGACGAGCCTATCCGGTCCTGCCTGATGTTCGCGGTCCAGGCCGCAGGACACCGGATCACGACTGTCGAAGGGCTGCTAAACGAAGATGGCTCACTCAGCGATCTGCAGGACTCGTTCTGGGAATGCCATGCGATGCAGTGCGGCTATTGCACGCCCGGCATGCTGGTTGCGAGCGAATCTCTGCTTGCTGAAAACCCTGACCCCAGCGAAGACGATATCCGCGAAGCGATTAGCGGCAATCTGTGCCGGTGTACCGGTTACCAGCAGATTGTTGAAGCGGTACAGATGACGGCGAAGCGTCGCCGCGAAGGAGCCGCCAATGGTTGATGCCCCCGCAAACCTGCCGAATTACCGCTACGTATCGCGCAAGCGCCGGACCAAGGAAGACCGCCGTTTTGTCAGTGGCCGCGGCAAATTCGTCGCCGATGTAGAAGTTCCCGGCATGAAGCATGTTGCCATTCTGCCGAGCCCGCATGCCCGCGCCAATATCATCAGCATCGATACAAGTGCTGCGCTCGCACTGCCTGGCGTTCATTACGTGCTGACGGGCGACGAGCTCGGAGAAGCGACGAATTCGTTGTTTCACGGGCTCGATCTGCCCAACGTAATCTGGCATCCGCTGGCTGTGGGGATGACCCGGTATGCCGGCGAATGGGTGGCCGCTGTGGTGGCCGATTCCCGTTATATCGCCGAGGACGCTGCGGAATTGATCGAAGTCGAATACGAATCCCTGCCGGCGGCGGTCGATTCCGAAAAGATGATTGATGAGGACCAGCCGCTGGTCCACCCGGCTCATGGCACAAACGTGTTGTTCCGCAAGACCTGGGAGTGGGGACCTGTCGCGGACGATTTCGCGAGCATGCCCAATACCGTCAGCTACCGTGCCCGATGGGGCCGGTCGTCCACAGTGCCGATCGAGACATTCGGTGTCGTCGCCAAATGGGACGATGTGAACGAAATCATGGATGTCTGGGCATCGATCCAGATGCCGCAATATCAGGATCAGATCGCCGCGGCGCTTCGCATTCCCATGAACCAGGTGCGGGTCCATAACGATGTCGATGTCGGTGGCTCTTATGGTGTCAAACGCGGCATCAAACACACGGTGCTCGTCACATATCTTACAAAGAAGCTCGGTTTTCCCGTGCGGTTTATCGAAGATCGTCTCGACAATATGTCGGGCGGTGATGCGCATGGGCCTGACCGGATATTTGATATCACGATGGCGTTTGACGATGAGGGTGTCATCAAATCGATGAAGATCCGCGCGCTGGACGATGTCGGTGCCTATCCGGGACGCGCGCCGCTGCAACTCGGCAAGCCGATGACGGCCCTTTGCGGCCCGTACCGGATAAATTCAATCGAGTATGAGGCTATTTCCGTCACGTCGAATAAGACGGGACAGGTACCGGTACGTGGCTTCGGTCAGTCGCCGACCAATTTTGCGATTGAGACGGGGCTGGAACGCGTGGCCAAGCATCTCGGTCTCGACCGGATCGAAGTGCGGGCGCGCAACCTGGTTCGCAAGGACGAATTTCCGTGGAAAATTCCTCCCGGATCAATCTACGATTCGGGCGATTTTCATGCGGTGCTCGACGGTATTATCAAGACATCCAACTGGGACGATCTTGTCGCCCGGCGGGATGCGCTTCGCGCTAAAGGGCGGCTGGCCGGTGTCGGTATCGCGACATGCCTGGAACCGGGTGGCGGAAATAATATTTTTGAATTCCTGTTCAATCCCAAACTGGAAATCACAACGTTCGTTGAATCGGTCCTGATGAAGGTCGAACCGACCGGGGCGATCACGGCCGTTATGTGTACGACCACGTCCGGTCAGGGCCATGAGACGCTGGTGTCGACCATCGCCGGCGAAGAACTGGAGCGCGATCCGGATACGATCCGTGTCCTGCACGGGGATTCGCTCGAAGCCCTGCCGACCCGCAGTCCGGTCGCAAGCCGGATGGCGATTGTTCTGGGCACGGCAACGTCCAAGGCGGCTCGCGATATCAAGTCGAAGATGATCACGATTGCGGCCCATGATCTCGGTGTCGAAAAGGACCAGATCGAATATGCCGACGGCGAGTTCACGGTACGTGGTAATCCCGCCAGCAAACTGACCTGGGCGGAAATCTGCCATATCGCGCATAAACAGTTTCACAGGATGCCCCCGGGCCACGAACTGGGCCTCCAGGCTTATGCCGTCCAGCAGGTGCCGGGCGCCGGTGGACTGCCGGATGAGAATAACGAAGTTCCGCTATATCCGTGCTTCTCGTTCCAGGCGCATGTGCCACTGGTCGAGATCGATCCCGATACCGGCAAGGTGAAGGTTCATGATTATTTCATCGGCCACGATTGCGGGACCGCCATCAATCCGGATATCGTGCGTGGCATGATTATCGGCGGGGTTGCGCATGGAATCGGTGCGGCATTGTATGAGAAATTCGAATACGACGCGGACGGTCAGTTGCTGGCCGGCACATTTGTCGATTACCTGCTGCCTTCGGCGCATGAAATACCGCCGGTTGTCGATTCCGAGCATTGCACGCCGTCGCCGCTGACATCGCTTGGTCAGAAGGGAAGCGGCGAAGGCGGCTATCTCGGTGCCCCGGCGGCGATCGCATCCGCGGTCAATGATGCATTGGCACCGTTCGATATAGAAATAAACGAACTACCTATCCGGGCCCGCGATATCGAAGCGGCGCTCTACGAAAAGACCAGATAACGAACATCAAACGTATAAACGGGGAGACAGAGATGAGTGACGATATTCTGCTGGAACAGGATGGACGAATCCTGAGAGCGACTTTCAATACAGCACCGGATAATGGTGTGTCAGACGTGATGGCGGGTGAATTCTCAGAGGCAATTCTTGCCGCTCACGAGAATTCGGACATGGTTCTGCTGCGGAGCGCCGGGCCTGATTTCTGTACCGGCCGTGTGCGCGATGCCAGTAAAGGTCCGCCTTCGCCGGAAGCATATAGCCGCCGTCCGGAATACGATCCGATCTTCAACTGTTACCGGTCCATCAAGGACGCTCAGGTGCCTGTCGTCGCCGTGATTGAGGGCCGCTGCATGGGCTTTGGCACTGCTGTGGCGTCGGTTTGCGATGTTTCCTTTGCGAGCAGCACGGCGACTTTCAATATTCCCGAGGTCGGCCACAACGTGATGCCGACGATGGTGATGTCGGCGATTTACGATCGTATGCCCCGCAATGCGATCCTGTGGATGGCTTATTCGACCGATTTTATCGATGCCGAGCGTGCAATGACCTATGGCCTGATCAGTCAGGTGGTTGATGCAGACAAGCTCGATGCCGAAGTTGACCGGTTCTGCGGTCTGCTGACCAGTCGCCCGACCCCCGCCGTTCGCGGGTTGAAGGAATATCTGCGCTCGGCGCCGCGGATGGACGATCAGGGTGCTCTCGACTACGCCCGGAGCATTCACTCGATGGTGAATACCGCCGCGGCAATGAAGAAAGATCACTGACCGTCGAAAGCCGTTCCCGTCTCGTCGCCGACGATTGATTTGGCGATGCGGCCAGTAAGATTAAGAAACCGGTGGGCCCTGCTCACCGGTTTCTTTTTCGCAAATCCTCCGCGTAATCCACCATCGCTTCATTGAGCGAGAATTCGGGCGTCCAGCCCAACTCGTTCGCCGCGCGGCTGACGTCCAGGGGCGTGTCGCGCGATATCGGCGCTTTGCCCGGCGTGATATCTATTTCGAACCCCGGGACGGCGGCCCTGACCGCATCCACCAGCCGCTCAAACGAAATCACTTCGCCATAGGCGAGGTTGTAGACAGCCTTTGCCGGTAGTCCGGTCGCCGTCGCGGCCAGATCGACGGCACGTCCCATGTCTTTTGCGTAGATATATTCAAATGCCATGGTCTGTTCTTCGGGGATAACAGCCGGGACACCGCGAATGCCGGCTTCGACGAGGGTCTGGACCTTTTCACCACCGCCGGAACCGGCCCAGAAATGACCGGTCCCGAAGACGTTTGCCGGGCGCAGCAGAACCAGATCGAAGCCGCATTCAACCTGATATGCCTCGAATATCAGTTCCTGCGCGGCTTTTGAGTTGGAATAGGCCGCCCCGCTGCCGCGGTGAAAGCTTTCATCGATCTTGTCGGGTGTTGGTTGGCGCCAGTCATAGACGCCGAAGGTCGAAATATGGATCAACCGATTCACGCCAGTGAGTTTGACGGCCTCGGCGACGGCCATCGCGCCGCCCACATTCAGGCTGTAGCCCGCGCTGAGCGGTTTGGAGACGCGCTTGCCGATCAGTCCGGCGGTATGGACGAACGTGTCTATGTTGTGGGTCTGAATCGCGTCGATGAGTGCGGGCAGGCTGCGGGCGTCATCTGCGATTATTTCGTAGTCGATATCGCCTACGCGCGCGGCGACATAGTCCGCGCGGGGCAGGGGGTCGAGAAAAACAACCTTCTCGCCGCGTTTCGCCGCCTCTGTCGCAAATGCCGTTCCAATCAGTCCGGCTCCTGTTACCAATGTCGCCATTTTCGTCCCCGTGGGTGCTGTCATTCATGATTATTCCGTGGTTAGCTTAGGCCATCCAACAAGATCAAAACAGTCGCGCGGGGGGACCGAATTCATGTCCGAAAACGGGGAGATCAAGAAGTCCGATCAGCGGTATCAGTCGGATATCATTGTCGATCTGATCAAGCAGTACGGCTTCAAGCATATTTCTCTGAACCCGGGCGCCAGCTATCGTGGCCTGCACGATTCACTGGTCAATTACGGCGAAAACGATCCGCCGATGATGATCTGCAACCACGAGAAAATTGCGGTTCAGATGGCCCATGGTTACGCGAAGGCAACGGGTGAGCCGATGATCGCGATTGTCCACAACGTGGTTGGCCTGCTCCACGCTCCGCTCGCGATCTATTACGCCTATATCGACCGTGCGCCGGTTTTCATAATGGGGGCAACCGGGCCGACGGATGAAGGTATCCGCAGGCCGTTTATCGACTGGATTCACACAGCCGCCGTGCAGGGAAATGCGGTACGCGACTTTACGAAGTGGGACTATCAGCCCGGCAGCGTGCATGGCATCCCTGATTCCTTCGCACGCGCCTATTCGATAATGATGGCGGAGCCACAGGGCCCGATTTACATGTGTTACGACGCGGGTATCCAGGAAGCCCCGCTGACAGAAGACATTAAACTGCCGTCACCGGACGCCGTTCGCGTCACGACGCCAATGGCACCGGACAGGGCTGCGCTGGAACAGGTGGCGGATCATCTGCTGGCGGCAGAAAACCCGATGATCCTCGTTGAATATGCGGGGCGTATGCCGCACGGCTATGACTATATCGTGGAATTTGCCGAAACCGTCGGCGCGGGTGTGTCGGACATCTACAAGCGCCTGAATTTCCCCAACCGTCACCCGCTGAACCTCAGTATGGACGGCACGGCGTTTGAGGGTGCAGATCTGGTTCTGTGTCTCGATGTGCGTGACTGGACACGGGGAACCCACGTGATCGATCCCGAAACCCGGGAAGTCCAGGACAAGACGGTGCCCGGCAGCAAGTGGATCGATATCGGATTTGGCGATATCGAGATCAGTAAATGGGCGATGGACTACAACAAGCACCGGGACTGGGATGTGCGGGTAACATCAGATGTCGTGTCCGCTCTGCCGACCCTGACGGATATCTGCCGTGATCGCATTGCAGATGATGCGGCCCTGCAAAAGAAGATCGCGGACCGCAGCGCCGCCATCGGTCAGCGCCATGATGCTCTGTTCACCAAATGGGCCATCGACGCGAAAACCGACTGGGACGCATCGCCGATTACGTTGCCCCGGCTAGCGTCAGAGGTGTGGGATGTCATTGAAGACGAAGACTGGGTACTGACGGCGGGTGAGTTGCGGAACTGGACGCGCAAGCTGTGGAATTTCGACAAGCCCTACCGCCATCCCGGCCGGTCGCTCGGGACGGCGACGCAGTTCGGTATTTCTCTTGGCGTGGCGCTTGCGAATAAGGGCACAGGGCGTCTGGTGGTCGACCTGCAGCCCGACGGTGATCTTATGTTCGATCTCGGTGCGCTCTGGATTGCGGCGAAATACGAAATTCCGATGCTGGTCGTGATGTATAACAACCGCGCCTACTATAATGACTGGGAACACCAGAAACATGTGGCGCATGCCCGCGGTACTGCGGAGGAACGCGCCTATATCGGCATGGACCTGGACGGGCCGGAGCCCGATTTCGCGCTGGCTGCCAAATCCATGGGCTGGTGGTCGGAGGGACCGATCGAAGACCCCGCCGACATCAATGATGCCCTGAAACGGGCGATCGAACAGGTAAAGGCGGGCAAGCCGGCGCTGGTAGATACGATCTGTCAGCACAGATAAAAGGGAAGTTGAAATGGAACGTAAACCGATGCTGCCTGCGGTCGAAAAATTCGTCGCAGATATGCGTGAAACCTGCGAGACGGTTGAGGGCGACGAAAAATGGGTACGCTGCCGCGAGCTGTTGTTGGACCTGCTCAAAGACCCGGACCTGCAGGCACATGCACAGGACTGGCCGGTCGGCGGATTCGACGGAAAGAAAGTCGATAACCTGCTGTTTTATGAAGACCCCGACCACGGGTTCGTCATTAATGGCCTGATCAAAAATCCGGGGGGTCTTGCTGTGCCGCATGATCACGGAAGTGCCTGGACGGTCTATGGAGTACTTGCCGGGGGGGAACGGATTGTCCAGATGACGCCCGGTGAAAACGGATTCGAGCAGGGTGAGGCCAGCGAGTGCGGGCCCGGAGATGTCGATATCGTGCCGCCCTGGCGCATTCATGCCGAATATGCCGGGGGTGAAAAGACCATCGCCGTGATCGTTCGCAGCCAGCGGTCAGGCACCTTCGAGCAATATCGACATAACGATGACGGCACAAAGACGCTTTTCCCCGGTCCGAACCAGGTTCCTTACGCGTTGTCCTAGGCGGGCGTTTATTGAGGGCCGCGGATTTCCTCCGGCAGGAAGGGGAAGGCAGATAGCTCATGCGCCTGGTTGACTGCACGGGCTTCTTTTACGTAGCTCGGATCAAGCTCGTCGAGCGATGAAATACCGGTCAGGCCCATAGCATTTTTTATTTCGGCTTCCATGATTTCAAGCGCGCGGACGAGCGTCGCCTGTCCGCCCGCCGCGAGCGCCCAGGCCTGATAACGGCCGAGCGCGACGACATCGGCGCCGACGGCAAGGGCTTTGAGCACATCCGTGCCGCGCACGATACCGCCATCTACCACAATTTCTGCTTTGCCTTTGGCAACCTCGACAACCTCTTTCAGGATCTCCAGTGTGCCGTCTCCGTGGTCGAGCTGGCGTCCGCCATGGTTAGAGACGTAAATCGTGTCGACGCCGTGCTGAATGGCAAGCTCTGCGTCTTCCGCGGTCTGCACGCCTTTCAGGATGAAGGGTAATCCGCCGCGTTCGCGCATCCTGTCCATCCATTCCCAGGTGAGGCCTGCTTGCAAGGCGCGGGCGTTCTCGCCGTAGCGCTGGATGCTGGGTGGCCGCCATCCGGTGATGAGCTGGCGCTCGCGTCTGCCGTAATAGGCGGAATCGACGGTCAGGCAGATCGCCGCGTAGCCGGAATCCCGGGCACGGTCGATCAGCGCGTCGACCCAGGCCTCGTCGCCACGGATATAAATCTGAAAAATCTTGGGATGACTGGTCGCCTGCGCGATTTCTTCGAGTGTCGGTTCTGTCACCGTGCTGACCAGGTTCACTGTGCCGAATTCGGCAGCAGCTTTTGCAACGGCGATGCCACCTTCCGGCGTAATCGTCTGCAATGAGCCGATGGGTGCCAGCAGGCAGGGTATGCGGAGCTTGTGTCCCATGAAGGTACGACTGGTATCTATTTCACGAACGTCGCGCAAAATGCGCGGACGCAGGGCATGACAATCCAGGCAGTGCCTGTTCCGGCGCAGGGTTGTTTCCGTTTCGGCGGCCCCTGTCACATAGTTCCAGACAGACCGGCTGGAGTTGTTGCGGGCGGCAACGATGATCTCGTGCATCGTGGCATAGTTTTCCGACATTTTCGTATCGCTCTCTGGCTTTGTTGGGGGGCGTGGATTTTTCATCAGGATGTTGTCGCGTGTTATGCGCCGGTTGCCAAGTCAGTTCGTCTGGCAGGCAGGTTCGCGCCAGTCATTGACAATTGGTCGGTGGCAAACAAGACTTGGTTAAGTCGAATCAAAAAGAATTCGATTCTGATAGGGGTAATCTCAGAAATCCTGATCAATAACAGGACTCCGAGATGCCAATATTTGGTTTTAGCAATTTGCTAAATCAAACACTGGGAGGGAAATATTATGGTTAGAACATCAAATATTCTGATGATCGGAGCGATGTTTGCCGGCGTCGTGGCCGTTGCAACACCTGTCACCGCCAAGACTGTAAAGATCACGGTCGCCGCCGCGCCACCGCCGCTTGTTACGTTTGTCGGTGCTTTCAAGGACATCGTGACCAAGAAGATAGATGGGCGCCTTGCGAGTCCCGAGGGCAAGGGTTTCAAGATCGAATGGAACCACGCTTATTCGAGCTCACTCGCGAGTTTCAATGAAGTTTTCGAGACGGTCGAAGAAGGTATTGCCGGCGCAGGGCTCATTCTGAAGAATTTCGAACCGTCCAACCTGCCGCTGGAAGCCTATGCGGTCTATATGCCGTTTGTGAAACCGACGCGGGCGCAGTTAGTCAATATCGACGGCAATATGCGGAAGAAAATTCCGGAAATGGCTAAGGCCTATACGAAACATAACCAGGTTTATCTGCAGAGCGGCGGGAATGATTCAATGCAGCTCTTCACGAAATTTCCGGTCACGAAATTCGTTGATCTATCGGGCCGGAAACTGGGTGCGAGCGGCACCTTTGCGCAGTGGCTGCGCGGTACGGGTGCAGTCTCGGTGAATTCGTCGATGAACCAGTCGTTCACGAATATCAAGAACGGTGTTTATGAAGGCTATCCCATCTCCGAAACCCTGGGGTTTGTCTATAAAACCTGGGCGGCAGCGCCGTATTTCACACAGATTGATTTTGGGCCGTCTGTCGTGTCGGGTATCTCGTTTAATGCGGAAGTATGGAAGAGCCTTCCCACGCACGTGCAGACGATCATTCGTGAGGAATCCGCCAAATGGCCGACTTATCTCGATGCGATCGATATGAAGAAAAAGGGCAAATTCGTCGGCATTATGAAAAAGAAGGGCGTTAAGTTCAGCGTTCTTGCGGCTGAGGAACGTAAAAAGTGGGTGACGGCAATGCCCAACATAGCGAAGGAATGGGCAGCCCGACTTGAGAAAAAAGGCCTACCCGGCAACAAAATGGTCTCGACCTATATGGAAGAATTGCGTGCTGCCAAGGTCGAAATCATCCGAGACTGGGATAAGAACTAGGCGAAAGAGAAATGACGGCATAGCAGTTATTTCATGTCGAACTCCGACATTTCTGCGGCGCGACAGCCGGGCCCGCTGGCCCGGCTGTTCGACGATACTGTGTCTTTGTTCAACGGTGGCGGGAGCGTCTGGATATTCTGCCTGATGTCGATCCTCTGCGCCGACGTCATCAGCAGGTCGGTCTTTAATGCGCCGATAAACGGCGTGCCACTGCTGGTCGAACTGTCGATCCTCCTCATTATGTTCCTGCAGCTGCCTGCCGCAATCCGCAGTGGGCGGCTGACGCGATCAGATATTCTGCTGGCACGCCTTGTCCGTGACCGTCCGTCCCTGGGATTGAGCCTCAGAGCGGTATATGACGCGCTTGGCATAGCGCTGATGGTTGCAGTTTTCGTTTATACCTTGCCGACCTTCAACAAGGTCTGGCGCCGGGACACGTTCGAGGGGCTTGAGGGTGATTTCGCCCTGCCATCCTGGCCGTTCAAGCTCCTGATTCTTGTTGGCGCTGTTATGTGCGCCATACAGTTCGGTCGTTCTGCGCTGGACGGAATGCGCGAACTTACGGCGTTGCGCCGGCAGAATACGTTTGAGGGTGGGCGTGTCCTGCGGATGTTCACTCTGTTGGCTGTCACATTTGCAATTCTATGGGGGATAGCGAATTTTACGGATATCAGCGCCGCCGGGATAGGCGTCATATCGATCCTGTTCGTTCTTTTCTTTGTTTATGTCGGTGTGCATGTCGGTGTTGCCCTCGCGCTGATTTCGTTCATCTGCGTTTGGCTGGTACGCGAAGACATTGATCTTGCCGGAAAGTTGCTTGCGCTGTCGGTCGGCGAAGGCATGAAACGTTATGAATTCGGCGTTATCCCTCTTTTCGTCCTGATGGGATTCCTGGTCAGTATTTCGGGGATCGGCAGCGATACCTATGACGTCGCCAATCACCTTTTCCGCAAAATGAAAGGGGGACTGGGCACGGCGACCGTCGGCGCGAACGCAGTTTTTGCTGCCGTTACAGGAACGAGTATTGCGTCGGCGTCGGTCTTTACGAAAGTTGCGGTTCCGGAAATGTTGCGGCTTGGCTACAGACCGCGTTTTTCGGTTGGCGTGGTGGCCGGTTCATCCGTGCTCGGGATGCTGATACCGCCCAGTTTGCTGCTCATCGTGTTCGGCATTCTGGCGGAACAATCGATCGGCGATCTGTTTATTGCAGGCATCCTTCCCGGGATTGTTCTGGCGGTGGCTTACTGCGTCCTGATCTGGGTGATGGCGACCTATTTTCCCGACAAGGTCGGGACCCCCGAGGCCCTGAATACAAAACGGGAAGCCACGATGACCGGTGGGCAGGCAGCGCGCAAAAGCCTGCCGATATTCCTGCTGATCGCGCTGGTCCTGGGCGGTATATACGGTGGCGTGTTCACGGCAACCGAGGCTGGGGGCGTTGGTGCGCTCGGTGCCCTGGTATTGGCGATTGCAAAGCGCGCGCTGAACCGAGCCAAGTTGTGGGAAGCCCTGTCTGAAACCGGACACGTCACCGCATCTATCTGCTTTTTGCTGGTCTCGGCCCATATTTATTCCCGAATGATCGCGCTGACCGGGATTCCCAATCTGATGGAACACTGGGTCAACGTGTCGGGGCTCGGTCTGACGGGCCTGCTGATTATCTACATCATCGCCATCATCCTAATGGGAACAATCCTCGATGCCGGTTCGATCATGTTGATCACGGTGCCCTTGATGATCCCCGCACTTGCCGGGTTCGAGGTCGATTTGATCTGGTTCGGTATTATCACCATTATTGCGGTAGAGATCGGCCTGCTGACACCGCCGCTTGGGCTTGCGTGTTTCGTGATACACAGCAATCTGCAAGACGAACGCATCCGGATAGAGGATGTTTTCTGGGGGGCCGTTCCGTTTGCGGTCACAATGCTGCTTGTCCTTCTACTCATCGTCGCGGTCCCGGAAATTGCGACGGCTCTTGTCTGACATATAAACAAATCAGGGAATCTCAGCCGTGAAACTGCTAACAATCGATACCGCCAAGGGCGGTGAACCCGGCGTCGTGGTTGGTGACAATCAGGTCCTTAATCTTGCGACCGCGCCGGAGTCGGTGATGTCCGGCTGGCGTCCTGCTTCCGTTCGGGAAATCCTGGAGCGTGGCGATGACGGACTTGAGTCTCTGAGGCGCATTGCCGGTTCCGCGGAAGCCGAAATGGAAGCCTGTGCAGGAGCTGTGACCGCATTTGCGGAAACCAGCTTCGCACCGCCGATCCCGAACCCCTGGCTCGTTTTCTCGGTTGGGATGAATTACGGCCGACATCTCGCAGAAATGGGGGATACCCCGCGCCCGGCCCATCCGGCGGGGTTCATCAAGACGCGGGATTCACTTCTCGGATCTGGGAAAGCCATTACCGTGCCGCCGCAATGTCCCGACATGATCGATTACGAAGGCGAGTTCTGCTTTGTGTTCGGGCGTGAATGTCACAACGTAAGCGAAGCCGACGCGATGGATTATGTGGTCGGCTACACGATCGCCAATGACGTTTCGGCACGCGACTGGATCCCTGATATCAAGGCGGGCGAGCCACCGTTCGGGCCAATTCACGGCTGGGAACGAAACGTCATGGGTAAAAACCTGCCCGGGTTTACCCCCTGCGGTCCGGTAATGGTCACGAAGGACGAAATCGCCGATCCTCATGATCTCCATCTGCAGACGCGTCTGAACGGCGAGATTATGCAGGACACCAGGACCGACGACCTGATCTTTAAACTGCCGGAGATCATTTCCTATTATTCAAAATGGTACCGGTTCAGGCCTGGTGATTTCGTGACGACCGGTTCGCCCGCCGGCGTCGGCATCGGGCGCAATCCGCCTGTGTTCATGAAAGCCGGCGATACGGTGGAAGTTGAGCTCGAAGGCGTCGGGACGCTGACCAACACACTGGCCTGATACAAATAGGGGGACAGGCGATGACGAAGAAACCGGCTGCTGCGAAGAAAAAGCGCTATGGCCTGAAAATCGAAGAACCCGTCTTCGTCACAATGCGCGACGGGGTACGGATAGCATGCCGGGTTTATCGCCCGGATGCGCCCGGGAAATTCCCCGCCCTTTTTGCAGCCTCTCCCTACCAGTATGAGACCGATGATCTGCCCCATTCGACGCTCTTCCTGTGGCGTGAAGTCGGGCCGGTGGAATGGTACGTCCGAGATCAGGGCTATGTGTATATTCATATGGATGTACGCGGATCGGGCCAGTCCAGCGGTACTTACAATCTACTCGATCGGAATGAACAGCAGGATTACTACGAGTGCATTGAATGGGTTGCCCGCCAGGAATGGTGTACGGGTAAGGTCGGCGGGCTTGGCCAATCCTATTATGCCTGGTCCCAGTGGTTCATGGGCATCGTCAACCCGCCCAGCCTCAAATGCATTGCCCCCTATGATGGCTCGGTGGATATGTATCGTGGGACTGCCTATCACGGCGGTGTGTACTGCGATTTCATGGCCTGGTGGTACCAGATGGTCCGGGTGAACAACCTGCAACGGGCGGCGAACGGGCCCGGCGGTCAGTACATGCCCCTGGACCTGGCCGGCGAGATGGCGAAACATCAGACATACGATGATTGGTGGCGTGAACGCAGTGCCTGGGAACGCCTGGACGAGATAAAAGTGCCGGTATTGTCGATCGGGCACTGGGGCAAGATGGGCCTGCACCTGCGCGGTAATATTCTCGGTTATGAGAAGGTGAAATCGCCGAAGAAGCTGGTGGTTACAGGCGCAAAAGATGTGTTCGAGGCGCATGATCAGTTCGACCACATATGGTATCACGAACAGGAACTGCTGCCGTTCTACGACTACTATCTGAAGGGCAAGAAAAACGGTTACGACAAGCGGCCGAATGTCCGGCTGCATGTCGGAGGTCGGAATGAATGGCGCGAAGATGCCGCCTGGCCGCCAAAAAATGCGAAATACAAGCCGTTCTATCTGAGTAAGAAAATCTCGGGTAGCGTCAACTCGATCAATGACGGATCGTTGACGACCGACGCACCCAAAACAAATGGTGGCTCGACCAGTTACGACTATCCCGATCCGGGCTGGAAGCTGGGGACGGTTGGTTTCGGCCCGTTCGGCCCGGACCCGGCGCGCGGTGTGGTGACGTTCACCACCGCGCCACTCGAGAAGGATCTGGAGATCGCGGGGCCGATTATTCTGGAACTTCAGGCATCCTCGACCTGCAGCGATACGGATTTTGTGGTCAAATTGTCGGATCAGCAACCGCAGTCAAAGGAAGATCGCGCCAAAGGCTTGCAGCCGGCGTTCAACGTGGTCTCCAAAGGCTGGCTGCGCGCCTCGCACCGAGAAAAAGACGAGAAAAACAGCACGAAACAACGCCCGTTCTATACCCATACCAATCCGCAGCCGATCGAGCCGGGCGAAATTTACACCTATGAGATCGAAGTCATGCCGTGTGCGCATCGCTTCAAGGCCGGACACCGGATTCGCCTCGAAATCGTCAATGGCGATTCCCCGCTGACGGATTCGCTGTTTACCCATCAGTATCTCTACTACAAGGTCGGTACCGATACGTTCTGGCATAATGCGAAGAACGTATCTCGGTTGTTGTTGCCGGTGGTGCCGGCGAAGTAGCGGTCAGACCAGCAGCAGCAATCCGCCGAAGATGCACATGTTGTTGGTCATCAGCAGGAAATGATAAGTGCGGATCATTGGGTCCTCCATCTGCCAGAACCGGTGATGAAGACCACTGGCCAGCACTGTAAAGACCATCAGAAGAATAGCCCCGACAGATGTGTGCCAGTCGGCAAGAAGCAGAATTGCGCCGGTAAACTGGATCGTGAATCCGAGAAGCAGACACGGCACCGCAGGAAGTCCCTGCGCTTTGATCCGGTTGACGTTCATCCCCCAGAGTTTGATGTTCTTCAATCCCATCCAGATGAAATAGACCCCAACGATGATCTGGCCGGCGGCGTGCGGGATGGAATGGTCGGCATACATGGCGGAATCTCCCTGTGCTGTGTGATTTCTATCGTGAAGCCGGACGCACTGCTATAGTCCGGTTATGCGTCTAGGATATTTCACTCAGCCCGTTCATCCCCCGGCCAAGGACTATCGTCAGGTCCTGCGGGAAAATCGCGAGGCCATTCTGCTCGCCGACAAGCTTGGCTATGTTGAAGCCTTTATCGGTGAGCACATAACGGACCGCGCGGAGCCGATCACATCCAATCTGATGTTCATCGCGTCGCTCGTCCATGATGCAACGCGTATAACTTTTGGCACTGCGGCGGTGACATTACCGTCTTATCACCCGGCCATGGTGGCGGGGCATGTTGCGATGATCGATAATCTGACCGATGGCCGTTTCATATTCGGTATCGGGCCGGGCGGGCTGCTGTCCGACGCCGAGATGTTCGGTGCCATGGATATCGACCGCAATGCAAAGATGCTGGCATCGATCGATATGATCCTGGCTATCTGGGCCGGAGAGCCGCCCTATAACCTGAAGAACGAATACTGGACGGTCTCAACCGAACGCACGCTGAATGCTGAGATCGGGCAGGGGATTGTCTCAACGCCGCTGCAGAAACCGCACCCGCCCATCGTCGTGACATCGATTACGCCCTATTCACGGGGCATCACGGCTGCTGCAGCGCGCGGCTGGGACCCGATCACGTCCAATTATGTGCAGGCCCATTGGGTGGCGACTCATCTGCCGAAATATCTCGAAGGGCTTGAACAGGCGGGACGTCCGGTCAACGGATCGGGCTGGCGTGTGGCAAAGTCGATATTTGTCGCGGATGATGAGGCCAAGGCTCGGGATTACGCAAAATCTCCCGACGGCCCTTACGGATTTTATTTCCGCAACATCATGACCAAGCTTGTCGGAAACGGAAGGCCGGAACTTTTCCGGGCATATCCGGATCAGCCGGATGATCAGGTAACGCTTGAGCAGTCGCTTGATACACAGGTTATTGCAGGTACCGTCAATTCGGTTGTCGACCAGATTCTGTCTTTCCGCGAAGAGATCGGCGAATTCGGTACCCTGCTCTATACCGGACATGACTGGATGGACCCGGCGCTGGACCGGCGGTCGATGGAACTAATGGCAACCGAGGTTATGCCACGCGTTAACGAGGCGCTGGGTGAGCACAGCTCCCACATCTAATATTCTTACCCGCTATACACCGCCGGCCGCCGTTGCAGGCGCGCTGGCGATGCTGTGCTGGGCCGGCAGTATCGTTGTCGTCCGCGACGTGGCCGGGATCGTGCCGCCTGCGGCAATGTCGTTTCTCCGTTGCGTGCTGGCGTTGATGATCCTCTACCCGATCTGTCGCCGCAGCCTGCATAGCCAGTTGCCGCTTATGCGCAAGCACTGGAAGATAATCGGCCTGCAGGGAGTGCTGCTGTTTATTGGCGGCAACGGCATGCTGTTTGTCGGGCTGCAGTTCACGTCGGCGATCAGTGGCGCGTTGATCAATTCGGCGGAACCCGTGGTGATTGTTGCTGTCGCCTGGGTGATGTTTCGCGACCGGTTGACGACGATTCAGTGGATTGGTGTGGTGATTTCAATGATCGGCGTTTTGTACCTTATCGGGCGCGGCGACGTGTCGGTATTCTTGAGCTTCGATTTGAATATCGGTGATGTTTTTGTCCTGATTTCCATCGTTTCCTGGGCATTCTATGCGGTGCTTATGCGACGGGTGCCACGTGAACTGGATCGGTTGAATCTGGTGTTCGGAATTCTGGTTGCCGGGGCAATCGTTGTATTTCCGTTCTGGATTCTCGAGAACATCTTCTACAAAGCGACGCCCCTGATCTGGGAAACCGTTTGGACAACGGGGTTCAACGCGGTGTTTGCCTCAATCCTGGCGTTGTTCTGGTGGAACCATACCGTGGAGAAGCTGGGGCCGGGAAGGGCCGGGCTTTTTGTCCACCTGATCCCGGTATACACAGTGGTGCTGGCCATGTCGTTGCTGGGGGAACAGCCGTATCTTTTCCATGCAATCGGCATCGGCCTGATTGCCATTGGCATCGTTTTGACGACAATGCTTAAAAGCAATCGGGAGACGTCCGGATGAAGAAGCAGCGTATTCGTGATGAGGCAGTTGGGGAACCGCCGGAGGGGACGTGGTCCAATTGCCTGGTGATTGACCGTCATGTCTATATCGCGGGGATGACATCACGCAGCGATGAATTCGATACCATTATCGGCAAAGATGCCTATGCGCAGTCGAAGGTTATTTTCGACAAGATCAAGGCGCTGATCGAAGCGGCCGGCGGGACCATGGCGGATATCGTGAAGGTGAATATTTTCCTGACGGACGTAAATGACCGCCAACAGGTCTGGGAAGCACGACGCGAATATTTCGAAGGTGATTTTCCCGTCTCTACCCTGCTTGAAATCTCGAAGCTCGTTCACCCTGATATGCTGGTCGAGATAGAGGCTGTCGGGATACTGGGTGCTGGTGGCGATTGACGCTGTTTCATCACCGTTTGCCGCGCTAAAGTAAGAAAAAACGGGAGCGAAACGGAGCGACGTCAATGTTGACCATGCGGTCGGCGCTGGAACGGGCGCAACGTCTGTTCGGCGCAAATACGGCAATAATAGATAAAGAACGACAGTTCACCTGGTCCGAGCATATGGACCGTGTGATGCGGCTCGCCCATGTGTTGCAGGAAAACGGTATCGGGAAGGGTGACCGGTTCGGAATCGTCTGCCGTAATACCTGGCGTCATTGCGAGTTACTACACGCCGGTTACTGGAACGGGTCGGTGCCGGTGCCCGTTAACTACCGGCTCGCTCCGCCGGAAATCCGGTATATTCTTGATGATGCGGGCGTCACCCAGCTATTCGTCGAAGATGCCTTCCTGCCGTTTCTCGATGCTGATGAGTTCGCGCCGTGGCGGGATGGTGCCATCTGTATTCCGGGAGGGGGTGTAACGGATACAACCCTTCGGATTTCCGACGACCTGATTGCTGCGGCTGCGCCGTCCGACGGCAATGACAGCACCGAGGAAGAGGATGCGATCCTTCTCTATACCGGTGGAACAACCGGCCGCTCGAAGGGCGTTAGGCTGACCCATAAAAACGTGTTTTCCAACGGCCAGCAATGTACCGCCCCGATGAAGATAAATGCTGCCGATATCTACCTGCATGTGGCGCCGATGTTTCATTCGGCAGACCTGCTCGGGACCGGCTATACGCAGGCGGGGGCTGCACATGCCTATCTGCCGGTCTTTACCCCTGATAACCTGCTGGATGCTTTCCAGGATTATCGGGTCACATCTGCGATGATGGCGCCGACAATGATTATCCTGACGCTGCAGGTCCCGGATTTTGCCAACTATGACCTGTCATCGCTGGACCGGGTTTATTACGGCTCGTCGCCGATGGCGGTGGAATGGATTCGCCGCACGATGGATGCCTTTCCTGCAGCCAACGTGCAGCAGGGTTATGGCCTGACGGAGACGTCGCCGATCCTGACGACACTGGATGAGGACGTCCACGTCGCGGCGATGCAAAGTGGTGAATACGAAATTCTCAAGGCAGCAGGGCGCCCGCTTGTCGGTATCGACATGCGTATTGTTGATGCTGACGGCACTGAAGTACCCCTCGGCGAGGGCGGTGAAGTGGTAGTGCGTGGCCCGAACGTAACGGTCGGCTATCTGAACCGACCCGAAGAAAATGCGACCGCCTTTCGGGATGGCTGGTTTCATACCGGCGATATCGGGAAGATGGACGAGAACGGTTTCATGTTCCTGCTTGATCGCAAGAAGGACATGATCGTCACCGGCGGCGAGAACGTCTATTCGTCCGAAGTTGAAGCAGCGCTCTACCAGCATGAAAATGTTCACGAATGCGCTGTTGTCGGCGTGCCCGACGACAAGTATGGCGAAGCCCTGTTTGCCGCCATTGTGCCGCGCCCGGGCACCAGCCTGACTGACAGCGAGATCATCGAGCATTGCCGTGATCTGATTGGCGGTTACAAAATCCCTCGCCGGATGGCATTCGTTGACGAACTGCCGAAAAGTGCCATGGGTAAAATCCTTAAAACTGAAATTCGCAAAATCTACGGAGAAAAGACCTGATGAAAGACAGCCTGTCCGCCGGTCTCGAACGGACCCAGAAATTCGAGATCGATACCGGAAGAACAATCGCCTTCATGGGAGATGAACTTCGCGTCTACGGCACGCCCTACATGGTGCGCGACATCGAGGAGACATCCCGTCTGCTTGTTCAGGAGCATCTGGACGAGGGAGAAGAAACCGTCGGCGCGCATGTGTCCGTCGATCATCTCGGTGCGTCGCTGCTGGGGATGACGTCGACGGTCACGGCAAAGATCATGGAAGTTGACGGCCAGCGTGTGACGCTGGAGGTCGAAGTGCATGACGGGATAGACCTTGTCGGTAAGGCGAAGCATGTCCGCTTTGTGATCGACCGGGACCGTCAGAAAATCCGCCTGGAGAAAAAACGCGCCGCGATGGGCTAATGATAGAATAGCTGTGGCAGGTACAGCGAAATCGCCGGTATAGCGACAAGGATCGCAAGCCGGATGATGTCGACGCACCAGAACGGCGTTACGCCCTTGAAGACTGTTCCGGTTGAGACATCTTTTACCACGCCGGACAGTACGAACACGTTCAGGCCGACCGGTGGTGTAATCAGGCTGATCTCGGTGACAACAACGGCGACAATGCCGAACCACACGAGAATCTGTTCCGGGCTGAGCCCGGCATAGCCGAGTTCCTTGACGACCGGAAAGAAGATCGGGATCGTCAGCAGCAGCATCGACAGGCTTTCAAACACGCATCCCAGAACGACGTAGATACACAGGATCACGATGATAACCATCAGGGGGGACAGGTCGTTTCCTGTGACCAGTGCGAGCAGACCGTCGGGCAGGCCGGCCCGGTTGACGAAATTGGAAAATATCAATGCGCCGATCAGCACCGTGAACAGAATTGCTGTCGTCCGCGCGCTATCGGCCAGAACCTCGTAAAAGACACGCCATGTCAGCGCGCCACGGAACAGCGCGATCAGAAACGCACCGCCGGCACCGATACCCGCGGCTTCTGTCGGTGTGAAGGCACCGCCATAGATGCCGCCCATGACGATGGCGAAAAGCAGCAGGGTGCCGAAGACACCCCTGAGGGCGAGAAGGCGGTCCGCCCAGTTGCGTTTCGGGGCTGCCGGCCCGGCCGATGGGTCGCGCCAGACAACGTATTTCACTGCAACCAGATACAGAATAATTCCAAGTAAACCGGGCAGAAAGCCCGCTGCGAAGAGTTCACGGATGGATGTCTCGGTCATCAGCCCGTAGATCACCAGGATGACACTCGGTGGGATAAGAATGCCGAGAGTGCCGCCTGCCGCGATCGATGCGGTGGCCAGCGTATCGGCATATCCATACTTCCGCATCGGCGGGAGGGCGACCTTGGACATCGTAGCGGCCGTTGCAAGGGAAGACCCGCAGATCGCGCTGAACCCGCCACAGGCGACAATGGTCGCCATTGATAGCCCGCCGCGCTTGTGGCCCAGAAAGGCATGAGACGCATCGTATAGTTCAGAGGACAGTCCGGCGCGGGCGACGAAGTTGCCCATGAGGATAAACATGGGGACGACCGACAGGCCGTAGTTAAGTGCCGTATCCGACACAAGCGTGCCGACCATTGCGAGCGATGGGTCGAACCCCGATAAAAACCCGAAACCGGCGAACCCGACAACCCCCATCGCAAAAGCGATCGGCATCCGGAGGAATACCAGCACGAGCAAAACGGCGAATCCAATAAGGGCTGCTTCCATAATCCGTTATGCCGTCTTCATTGGTTGAGGCGGGGGTCCTGAGACCTGATCTCCGCTTTGCCGGTCAGGTGGCGAGTTGCATTTATCAGCAGTGCAATCGCCGTAATCCCGCTCATAATTCCGATAAAATAGCTGACCGGGCCGAGGGGAATCCGCAGGAATTCAGTGGTGTCGCCGTAATCCACCTGGAATGCGCCGATCACCCAGACGCGCCAGCAGACAACGGCCATCATGACGGATGCGAGCAGGTTCAGGATAACCTGGCGCGGCGGTGCCAGGCGTCGGGGAAACCATTTATCCAGGAGGTCGACGGTGACGTGTTCTTCACGCAGGCTGACAACTGGCAGCACTGCAAAAACGATCACGCCCATCATCAGCTGGGTAAGCTCGGTTGCACCGTCGAGCGGTGCATTCAGAATTTCGCGACCGAATACGTCGATGCAGGTCATCACCATAAGGGCAAACAGCACGAACGCAGACAACCCGTCGGTCAGCCAGCCGAACCATCGGTTCGACCGGCTTTCCAAACGGGGTTCTGTTTCAGGCGGGACGTTGTCCGCCATGGCTATTTCTTGGTTTTCTCATACGCCCGGGCGGTGGCGCGCAATTCCGCGAGGACAGCCTTGCCGTCAAACCATTTGGACACCTTTTTAACCCAGGCATCCTCGACCGGTTTCATGCGGGCATAGTAATCGGCCTTCATCGCGTCGGTCGCGACAGCGATTTTGGTGCCCGATTTCAACGCATCTGCGCGCCCGACCGTATCGGCCTCATCCCAGTGACGGCCCAGCTTTGCGAATTCTGCTCCGGAAACGCTCATCACTGCCGCCTGGTCTTTCTTGGACAGTTTGGCGAGAAGGCGTGGATTGAGGATGAAGCCGAAGCTGCCGTAATAGAGCCCGCCCGGCATAATGGTTACATTCGGAACCACTTCTTTGAGCCGGAAGCTCTTCTGCGTCTCCATAGGCATGAACACGCCGTCCGCTACACCGGATGACAGGGATTCATATACCTTCGGCGCCGGAAGTTTGACTGCCGTAACGCCGAGCGCACGCCCGACAAGGCTGCCGACACCGCCGGGTACCCGTATTTTCAGGCCTTTGAGGTCATCGAGAGACCTGATCGGTTTTTTCGTATGGATAACGGCAGGGCCATGTGAATGGAGACCGATCAACACAACACCGCGGTGCTCATTCGCCTTTTTCAGGTGCTTTTGATGAACTTGCCAGTAAGCGACCGCTGCGGCTTCACCGCTGGTTCCGAGCCCCGGCATTTCGACGGCCTGGGTTGCGACGTAGCGGGTGTTGTAGCCATGGAAAATCCAGGCGGCGTCGGCGATGCCGTCGCGTACAACACCGAACTGCTTCGGCGGAGAGGCCAGCTTGTATTCGATCTTTGTTTTGACTCGGCCCTCTGTGACTTTTTCAACCATCGCACCCCATTCAGGCCATACTTTCGAATTGATGAAATGCGTCGGCGGTGCCCATGAACTGATACGAAGTACCGTTTCCGCGTGGACGGAGGATGCTGATAAAGCGCATACACCAAGCGCGCCGAATATGATCTTCAGGTTCTGCATGTTTAGTCTCCCCAGAGTGAGTTCTTGATTATTACTGAGAAGACTATCGTCGAGCAGATGAAATGGCGAGTAAATTTCTGTCGGTAGAATGACCGGAGACTTCAGCAAGGCGTCCTGACTTTCGAAAAGGCAGGGAATTAGGGCCCTTGAAATTGGTGACTGACTTTGATTTTAATCTGGGCCAGGTTTGGTTGTGCTTTTTATGGGCGCGCCGCCGGCCTGACGCCGAATTGCTTCTGATAGTGCGTTGGGGGTTGCCGGCTTGGGGGCATAGTCGCTTATGCCGGCGTCCCGGTGAGTCTCCTGGCCCCTTTTCATCTCATTTGCGGTGAGGGCGATGATCGGTTTATCGCTATGGGGCTATGCTAGTGCGCGAAATTTTTTCCGCGGCGGTCATGTCGTCGATGGAGACGCGCGTCGGTAATGATGTCTCCGAAGACTGTCAGATGACGGCGGTCGTAACGTGGAACGAATAGACCGACCTGCTCCAGATTGAACAGTTCGCGTTCGCCGACTACGCCAAGGACAATTACCTGCTGCTCAAGGAAACCGAGGTACGCTTGTTTCTAAGCACAATCTGGATGCCGCATTTAGGATTGGAAGTTCTCGTCTCCGGCGGAGAATTTAGGCCGTACTGGTTCCACCATAATTTGGCCGGCCAAGTCTCCGGCGCGGACATAAAATCCGACGTTATCTGGCATGTTCGCAGCGCTTCCTTCAGTGCTGAAAGGCCCGGGGTGGAGTTCGAATATGCATCGCCTCTGATCCGCGTCCAGAAACACATCGAAGCCGCCGGGTTACGCAAGACGATCGAGGAACCCGGACTAATCTCTCAACTGAATCCTGCGGTGCACGAGCATTTGGATGCGAACCGCTTTGTCCGCGACACGGCGGATGCGAACGGCCTGCCGTCTACCTGGCTGGTGTCGGGGGAAGACGTCGTGCGGAACCGTGAGGCGCGGGCGGGACCGGTTGTGGCGATGAAAGGCGTGTTTGCCTTCCGAAGGCGAAGGAGACGTCAGACCCGCAGGTGCTGAATTACTGTTCGAAACGATGAGGATAGATTACCATGAAGTCCCGTGGTCACAGATACGTCGGTGATGTCCGTTTCAGGCCCCGGAATAACCAGCGGTTCGGCGCTAGTTTCAGCCCCTCGTGCCCCTCTTTGCCGCCACCGCCAACACCACCGTCGACGGTTGATGCCACGACGGTCGAAGAAGCGCGGCGCAGTCGCCGCCTGGTCGAGGCGCGCTGCCGCGGTCGTCGGGCGCCGATCCTTGCTAGTGGGAGAAGCGATGAAGGGGCCACAGTTAGTCTTCTAGGTCTTGGGCGCCTGCTCGGTGGCGGCTGAACCGCGTTTGATGTGGCCGGCGGCGCTGCTCCTAGCCGGCGCGAGGTTCCCAGAACGGCGGCGATATGCTTAAAGAAAACGGTAAAACGATATAAAATAAACTGCAAGAGAGTAGAGTCATGTTCGATTTTTTCTTTCCAACCGAGGGCATGGGCTCTCAGACCCTCCGCCTGGTTGCCGAGGCCGGTGAAGGCGGTGGTGATGTATTCGAGATTGCCCGCGTCTGCCGGGAAATAGAGCCCGGCAACCACGAAAGCTGGGAAAAGGCGTGGATTGCAAAGGCGGAGGATACCGAGGCGCGGGCGAAGAAGTGTCTGGCTGACGGACACGAACGTTCTGCAATGAAGTATTTCTTCGCCGCCAACCAGTACTGGCGCATGGCCGATGTTTTCCTGCGCTACGACCGGAATGACGAAAAAGCGGCCTATTTCAGGAAGAGCCAGGAAAATTTCCGTGCTGCCGCCGCGTTGCACGATCCGCCCATCGAGGTGATTGAGGTCAAATGCGGCGACGAGACATATGACGGATATTTCTGCCATCCGCGTAATCCGAAGCCCGGGAAATGGCCGGCTCTTTTCTTTATTGGCGGTGCAGATGCATTCGCCGAGGAGATTTATTTCAGCGGCAAGGAAATGGTGGAGCGCGGCTACGCCATGCTGCTCGTCGACACCCCCGGCCGCGGCTCGTCGATGTATCTGAAGGATATCCCGACACGGGCCGATTACGAAGTGCCGGGCAAGGCGTGTTTCGATTATCTGTTCAGCCATCCGGAAATCGATGTGGACCGGGTTGGCCTGATGGGCATTTCAATGGCGGGGTATTACGCACCCCGTGTTGCGGCATTCGAAGACCGGATCAAGTGCCTGGTGTCATGGGCCGGTTGTTATTCCATTCTCGATGACCTTTATGATTTCTATGAACACCTTCAGCCGGTCGTACAGCGGCTTCTGGGTGGGGTCAGCCATGAGGAGGCCCGCGAACAGCTGAAGGCGTTCACGATGGAAGGTATCGCCCAGAACATCAAGGTGCCGACCCTGATGACCCACGGCACGAGCGATAAACTCATGAACTGGGAAGGGGCCAAAAAGCTGTTCGATGAGATCGGCGCCGAGGACAAGACGCTGGTGCTGTACGAAGACCCCAAGGTGGGTGGCACCGTGCATTGTTCACATGATTGCTGGGTGCATCAGAGCCCGGCTATCTTCGACTGGATCGAAGAGCATCTGTAAGAGCGTATTAAGTGCCGGAAATGATAAGGGCGGGATCATTTCCCGCCCTTTTTCTATGCTGAATCGCGGCGGACCCCGAAATTTATTTCGGGTCGCGCGGCGGAAAGAAGGTAGTTTTAGCCGCCGAAACCGAGCGGTGACCAGGTAACAGCGACCACGACTGCCGGTACGGAGACGCAATACAGCCTGAATACGATTCCAATCATTTTATCTGCCTGCCTGCAAATTTACCCATCGGCGACATCTAACTCGGGGCCGCTTGGTATAAATGATGCAATTTCCGTGCCAGTTATCAGAATCCCGTAATTATAGTGTGTTAGCGAAATCCCGTCGCCGAGGGCGTCCCGGATTGTAAAGAATCCCGACGATCCAGCGCTGGGTTTCGCAATGCCTTTTGAGAGTAAGGAGGTGCCATGTTTGATCGATTTTTCGCAGTGTGCCCTACGTCAGGCCGTTCCGGTTCCGATTCTTACTGTGTCCGGAACAGCGCGGACCCGCGGACCAGTCGGGCGCGGCCGACCTTCCTGTATCTGATTTACCTCGTCATCCTGCTTTGCGTTGTCGGGGCAGTCATCGGTATCTGGTGGCCGGATCACGTCGCGACCGCGGCGAGTAACCTGACCAATCTGCTGATGGCCATTCCCGAGAGCCTCTGGTGGTTGTTCGGGGCAAGGTATCTCGGCTACACGGGCGCACGATCGATGGACAAGTGGCGGAGTGCGGGGCGGTAAGGTATCGTCGCGCTGTTGCTGGTGGATTAAGCCCGCATCGTCGGCATCGGGCTGGTATCGACCAGTTCCATCTGGCGAAAAGACAGCCGTTCGAACAGCTCGGCGCGGATCGCGGCGTGGCCGGGGTCGTCGAACAGGTTGTTCATCTCGTCCGGATCGGCCTTCAGGTCGTAGAGCTCGCCCCAGGTCTCCCCGGCCGAAACGGTCAGCCGGTACGTATCGGTGATCAGCGAGCGGATGCGCGGCGGCTTGGTGTAGCCGAAATAGACCCGTTGCTGGTCGTCCTCGACGATGACTGAATCGACGGCCTCCGGGTCGGTATCTCCCTTGATCGCGTTGACCAGGCTGCGCCCCTGGATCCCGTTATAGGGCTCGATCCTTGCGCGATCGAGGATGGTCTGTGCGATATCGACGGTGCTGGCCAGCGTGTCGGTGGACTTGGCCTCGGCGCCCGGTTCGGACCAGATGAAGGGCACGCGCGTCACACCTTCGAAATGGGCGGGGCCCTTCAGCATGAGCCCGTGATCGCCGAGGAAGTCGCCGTGATCTGCGGTAAAGACGACGATCGTGTTATCGGAGAGGCCGGCTTCGTCGAGCTTGACGAGAATTTCGCCGACGGCGTCGTCGATCATCGCAATCATGCCGCAGGTCAGCGCCCGGCTTTCAAGTACTTCCTGCTTGTAGACCGCGTATGCGCTCTGGGAATCAATCACGGCTTTGCCGGATACGCGCATTTCCCGGGCCCATTTTACATGGGGTGGCGGCTCGACATTGCCGTAATCGAAGCTTGCCGGCAGTTCCATGTCCTCGGGCTTGTACATGTCCCAGTATTTGCCCGGCGGGGTGAACGGATGATGCGGGTCGGGGAATGACGCCATCAGGAAAAACGGCTGATCATTGTCCTTTGCGACATGTCCGTCGATGTATTTGAGGGTTTTCTCTTTGATGTAGCTCGTCGGATAAAACTCTTCGGGGATCGACGTGCGATAGGCCTGGGGGGCGACATAGTCGTGGTCGAACTGATTGTCGCGGTTGCGCAGGTCGTCGGCGTCGGGGCGTTTTTCCTTGAACCAGGTGTAGTACTGGCCGCCGACGTGATCCGAATGCTCCGTGCACAGGTCAACGTGCTCAAAGCCGTAGAATGGCAGGTCGAGATCATAGGGCTCGCCTGATTTCCAGCGATCGGGATGTTCCTGATCGTAATCGCCTTCGGTGTCCGCCTGGAAGGCTTCCGGCATCTTGTCGCGCAGCGAAGTGTATCCGTCCTTGGTATCGGGCCGTGTGTGCATGGCGGGCAGGCCGGTCATGTTCTGGATGTGGCTTTTGCCGACCAGTGCCGTTGAATAGCCGTTAACGCGCATGCCCTCGACAAATGTGCTGGCGCGCATATCCAGCGGAATCCCGTTGGAACGTACACCGTGGAGTGACGGCATCCGCCCTGTGACAAGGGTGGACCGGTTGGGCTGGCAGACGGGGGTTGCGACATAAAAACGGTCGAATTTCGTTCCCTGTGCTGCGATGGAATCGATATGGGGTGTCTTCAATACCGGATGGCCGGTACAGCTCAGATGATCGCCGCGATGCTGGTCGGTGATGATGAAGAGGAAGTTCGGACGATCAGCCATGGTCGCTCCCAGATTATCGATTATTTTTATATCCTATTATATCCAAATCTGGCCGCGGTTTAAGGGGGCAGTCGGAGGTTTTATTGTCTAGCGCTGAGCCAGTACATTCCCCCCGTTTCCTTGACGAATTTGTCGGCAATTTTCGTTTCGATCGGCAAAAACTGGATGCCGTGCTGAAAGTCGAGTGCGATAAAGGATGAATTCAGCACATTCGTCAGCGCGACGCGGGCATCTACATGGCCGTCCTTCATGAGCGCGGCCGAAGCCCTGTAGCCGACACGATAAATCGTGCCACCATTAGCCTTGATGTCTTTATAGGGAACCCCATGATGGCCGAGCAGTCTCTCTACCGTGACATTGCCGGAGAACGTGAGCTTGTCGGGGCCAAAATTTTTGCTTTTCAGGTCGGCGTAGGATTTTCTGACCGGATGGGAGGGGGAGCTATGCTTCCGGGTCACCGTCGGTCAGATAATCCCACATGCGCTCAAAGATACGCCCCGAGGAGACGGCCCGTGCCTTTGACTGTTCGGGTGAAAAGATAATGGAGGCAGCTTCCTGGCCACTGGCCATAACCGCAAGCTCGGTTTTCGCCGCTTCTTCGAGAAAAAACGCCATCACGATTGCTTCTTCGACCGTAGCGCCGGTCAGAACGCACCCGTTGCCGCGCATAACAATGGCGCGGGCATCACCGAGTGTTTCTGCGAATTTCTCTGCAGCGGCGTCGTCCCGCAGGAGCAGCGGGTCGTCCCAAAGCGGTGGGCAGGGGGCAAAATAGGTCGCGAACCCGATGCGCGGTTTGGGTGTGCGCTGGAATGTCGATAATGTCATGACGTCGCGCAGGAAGGTACGGGCGATCCCGTTCACCTCGGGCCGGCGATTGTATATCTGCTGATGGCAGCGAACCTCGCCCAGAACACCGTCCGGCAACGGGCCGTCTATCGGCACGATGGTGCCGGGCTCGCCTGTCGCGATCAGCCCCATCGGTTTGGACGCGCAGACCAGGAAGTTTTCAGCATCGATGCGCGCACTTACATGACCGAAAGCGTGTCCGAGGTCGTTATTGCCAAGCGCGCGTGCCGCGACGCGGACCCGTGCCTGGGTGCGATCCAGAGGTTCGCCGAGAGATCCGAAATCGGTGTCACTCATCGGCTAGTCTTTGAACTCGGGGATGTCGGGCTTGGATCCCCAGACGCAGAACGAGTCCGGCGTGAACGGGAACTGGCGCGGTTTCCATTCCTCTTCGGGTTCTATCATCCGCACGCCGCAGGAATATTCGTAGATCATGCCGTCCGGGCCTTCGAAATAAAGGAAGCGGGCGCCGGATGTCGCATGGCGGCCAGGCCCGAAAACGATGCGGATCTGCCGATCATTGAAGAAATAAGACGACCGCATTAGGTCGTCGGTTTCCTTTACCTGGAAATTGATGTGCTGAACCCCTGCCTCGTTTGTCGGAAACAGCGCAAAGCGGTGATGGACTTTGTCGAAAGACATCAGAGGTGCATCGCCGATCCAGTCATTGGCCGTAAAATTGAACAGGGTGCACCAGAATTTCTCATCCCGCGGCGCGTCTTTGGTTTTAAGTCCGATATGGTTGAACCAATGCACGCCAGCATCGCGGCTCGGAAAATAGCGCCTGCCCGACGCAAACGGTCGGACAACGAGGTCGAATTTATTGCCTGTCGGGTCGCTGAAAGTGAGATATTTCATGCAACGCCGGACGATTGCACCCTCGTCGTCTCCCCAGGTAACCTTCACGCCATTGGCTTCCAAGTGGCGCGCGGCCTGATCCAGCGCATCATAGTCTAGGACCTCGATCCCGACGGTGTTGTCCTTCGGATCGCCGTCGTAATAACAGATGTTGTGATCACGATCATCACCGCGCAGATAAATCCGCCCGTTTTCCTGTGCGACCTCTTCCAGGCCGTATATCTCCTGTGCCCACTTCGACGCATCGACGGCGCTTGATGAGCCAAGATGTACGTATCGAAGATCGACCAGTTCTATCATGAATCCCTCCGGATGCGGCCCTGCCGTTCGGGCTCATGATATCCTCACCACTGACAGGCGCAACCTGCAATTCCCGGCAATAATTGCCGACTGCAGTGGCGTCGCTACCGCCCCCCACCGAGGATTCTTTTGTGCTGGGCCCGGTGATGAGGGAATGCTGAATAATCTATTTATTTCAAAACGGTGCAAGTCTTAACCTGTCTGGTCTGGGATTTGCTCATTTTGCCTGCTTGAATGATATTTGCATGGCGACCATACCTATAATGTTCGCTCCGCTCATCGTGCCCGGCAACCTGATTGTTTAAGCCGGGCACGATGAAATTTCTCATTAATAGGGTGTTCTGGACGATTCGGATCGTTCTTCGACTATGATGCGAGCGCCATGATAATGCCCATTCTCGTCAATCATATCCTGTTTGCGGCAGGGTTATTCTGCGTGTCAGTTGTTGCGACATATCTGGTTGCGCGTCTGGGAATACTGGATGAGCCCAATCACCGTTCCAGCCATGCTCGTCCGACGCCATCGACCGGCGGTATTGCGATTGTCGCGACTTTTGCGATCGGGTTTGCCACTGTTTGGGCGTTGAGCGATCAGGCGCGCCTTTCTACCTTTCATCTTTTCGGATTCATTATTTCTGCGCTGGGTATAGCGCTTGTCGGGTTACTGGATGACCTGAAGCGCCTAAAAACGTTCAAAATAAAGCTGGGGGCGCAGATTGCCGCATCAGTTGTGCTTCTTGCATTTGGTATAGTCTTTAGCCGTGTCTCATTGCCGGGTATCGGCGCCATTGATCTCGGATGGCTGGGCTATCCTCTGACCGTGTTCTGGGTCGTCGCCCTGACCAACATTTTCAATTTCATGGATGGTCTGAACGGGCTGGCCGGCGGCACGGCGGTCACGGTCGCGGCTTTTCTGTGTGCTGTGACCTTCATCGAGGGCTCGTACTTCGTTTATATGTTTTGTTACATCCTTGCGGCGGGGTCAGCCGGTTTTCTGGTCTTTAACTTTCCCCGTGCACGCTTGTTTATGGGCGATATTGGCAGCCAGTTTATTGGATTCAGTTTTGCGGCTCTTGCGGTGATCGCGGCGGAGGTCGACGTATCACGGACATCTTTTTTGGTCGTCCCGCTGTTGTTCTTTAATTTCATATTCGACACGACCTTCACTTTTTGTCGTCGCGTGCTGCGAGGCGAAAATGTGGCGCAGGCACACCGGGAGCACCTATACCAGTTGCTCAATCAGATTGGCTGGAGCCATGCCCGGGTCAGTCTTTTCCATATCTGTATTACCGCCGCGCAGGGTATCGGTGCATTGATCCTTGTCGGGCTCGATCCTGATAGCCGGATCCTCATATTTTTACCGTTCCTCATCTTTCAGACTCTCTACGCCACCGTGGTGATATCGGTTGCGCGAGGACGCGGCGTAATGGATAGCGGTATAAGTTCAGACGGAATTTCCTGATGTCCTTGATGCTTCCCTTTAACTATAAAACTCCCTATACTTCTCGGGTTGCAAAGCCCGTGAGCTATACCGTTTTGCGGAATACGGTTGCCATTGATGACTGATACAACGCCTAAACATCCTGGAAAAACCCTGTTCGATCAGGTGATGACCCCGCTTGGCGTGAGCCGTAACAAGCTTGCGCGGGATATCGATGTGCCCGTCGGCCGTATAAGCGATATCGTCGCCGGCAAACGTGGCGTTACGCCGGATACAGCATTGCGGTTTGCCAAGTATTTCGGAACCACGGCCGAGTTGTGGCTGAGGTTGCCGGCAGATTATGATTTGTATGTCGCGCGTACGACGACGTGGCACGAATCAGAACCGAAAGTCGCCGAGTTCGCGTCGGCCGCAGATGGTAGTGCTGTTGCTGCGCCCCAACCGACAGTGGCCGCGGATCCTGATACGGAAAGTTATCCCCGGGAAGTTCCCGAGAACGCTGCAGCTGATGCAGGACCTGATCAAAATGTTTCGCCTATACGCGATGGCGTCGGGCAGCCGGAGGTTTCTCTGGTGATTGCCGAATATACAGTCCACAACGACGGGGCTGCCGATCCGTTCGAGAACAAGTTCGTAAACCCGTTATCGACGGTACGTTCCGATGACGAGGATATTGATATCCCGGAGCCGTTAACCGCCGGAATGAATCTCCCCGAAACGGGTTGATTGGCGCCGGCCTCTATCTTTTGCCTGGTGACCAGGCATTCCGGGTCGATAGACCCGTTTTCAATCAAGCAGAATGATTTCGCCGCTTTCGGTTTTGCCGTGGCGTTTGTAGAAGCCGAGTGCTTTCAGTACAGGCTCGTCGCTTGCTGAGAACAGTGTGGCTTCTTCGCTGTCGGAGCCGTTTGCGTGCTCGTACCATTCACCGCCCGGAATAGCGATTGCATCGAAAGGTGACCAGTCGAAGCGCTTGCCGCCAACGATACTATGCCCGTTGCCGTGGAATGGAATAACCACCTGACTTGCATTCTGCTGCTGCGGCAGCGTGCGTTCGCCGGGGCGCAGCATCTGACCGAAAAACGTCATCGTAGGATAGGCTGTCCGACCGTTGACGGGGTCGGTGTATTCGACCTGGATCGCATCCCACGGGCTACCTTCATGGTCGCGAAAATTTTCGAGCAGCTCGCGGGTTTTGTTCCAGCGGTATACATACATCGGGGAATGCACACCGGTTCCGCGGTGATGGTCTAGGAATCGGGGGCGTAATCCGCCAAATCCGTATGTTTTATGTGAATGGTCGTCCGAGTAGCGCGTCGTCTGTTCGCGGCGGGACACCATCTGGCCGTCGATTTCTTCCTTGTAGTCATGTTCGAACGACGCCGCATTCAATACCTCGGTCAAAGGCAGGTCGAGGATGCTGACATTGACAGCGTAGTCGTCGCCGTGATTTCCGTGATTGTGCCAGGCGTTGGCCGGCGTCAGCACGACATCGCCCGGACCGAAAGTGATTGCTTCGCCTTCGACGCCGGTAAAATTCTGATCGCCGGTCAGGCCAATGCGTACCGCGTTAATCGAATGGCTGTGCGGCGGCATGATTTCGCGCGGATCGTTGAGGCGGTAGGCGGTATAAAGTGTCGAGACTGTCGCCCGCACCGGCGCTAGCCCGGGGTTCACCAGAACGATGGACCTGCGCTCGGAATCGTCCATCGTAATCAGTTCGGCCGCTTCATAGAGCAGGGGCTCTATGTCCGAATACTTCCACATAAACGGGATGGCCTTTGCGCCTTTCAGCACCTGGCCGTCTTCGTCATTTTGACTTTCATTAGGGTTCACGGCCCAATATGGCGCGAGGTCGAGGGAGTCGAGCTTGTCATAGACCGCGTCGAGAAGTGCTTCGCGATTTGCGCCGCGCCTCATCGATCCATCCGTTGATGTCGCCATGATACATCTCCCGAAAATAAAATAGTTATTTCAGTATCTTAGCACTCGCACGTCGCTACCCAAAATGGGGATTGCGCATAACTGGCATGCGAGATGTACAGATGACGACCTGATGAAGGCGCTTCCTTCCCGGTCAGACCTGTTCGACGATATGGAACCCCCGCAGGCGGTCGATCACGTAAATCAGGCCGCGGTCGTCGACCGTGATATCGTTTGCGCATATGCGGTCGCAACCGGGTTGCGGGTCCGGTTCGAAATGTCCGACTTCTACAGGCGCATGCGGATTGGCGATGTCTATCATGCGGATGCCGCGGGCAAACCAGGCAAACGGGATAACCGAGCTGGTGATGATCTCGCTCGGCTGATGGCAGCCGGTAAACATACCCTGCGGTTCGCCGATCATATCCAGGCCGTTGACCTGCCACGATGAGACCGGGATCGGGTTTGTTTCATCCGTTATGTCGAATATCCACATAAAGGCCGGTGCATGGGGCCGCAGCTTGGCAACGTCCTCGTCGGCGACGATCATATGACGATGCCCGCCGATATCGAACGGCAGTGGCAGCGCGGTATGCGTCGGATGCGGGAATGTCGGTCCTGTGTTGAACGACGAGATCATTTTCGGGTTGGACAGGTCCTCGATATCGAGAATGAACAGCCCGTGATGCCAGTAGCTCATATACAGACGGTTGCCCATGCGCAGCGGATGGTGGCAGCGCGGCTCTGGTCCGTCGCCCCAGGGGTATTCCTCTCCGCCGGCTTCCCACTGTCCGGGGATCCACCATTTGCAGACCTCGACCGGGTTTTCCGGGTCCTTCAGATCGAGGACGACCATGATTGGGCCGCGATAGCCTTCGACAGTGGAGGAGAAATACATGTAGCGGCCGTCGAAATCGAAACGGTGAACACCGCGGCCAACGGTATCCCAGGTGGAAATCTGCCGGGGGTTGGTCTTGTCGGATACATCGTAGATGCCCACGCCGGTATGAAAATCGTCGGGCATGCCCGGGCCGATGAGTTCATGATTGCGCACCATCAGGTCGCCCTGGGCATGCACTTTGTGCGAATGGGTACCTTCCGGCATTCCGATATGCGACAGCAGCTTCGGGTTCTTCGGGTCGGCGACATCGACGATGCTGGTGCCGAAGGGATTGGCCATGTGGCCGATATAGGCCGTCGTGCCGTCGACGCGGATCTGTCCGCCCCCGGCGCAATCGAAATAGCCGACCTCTTTTAGACCTTCTGCGCTTGCCATCACTGGTTCCCTTATACGAAGTGTTGATAACGATCGATGCAGGTGTCGACGACCTCTGTCGGGTCGCGTTTCCACCAGTTCCGTTCCGAGAATATCTCAACTTCATTGAAGCCGCGATAGCCCGCATTTTCGACCCAGCCCCGAATGCGGGGGATATCGATCACCCCGTCTCCCATCATGCCGCGATCCCACACCAGGTCGACGGTCGGGACGAGCCAGTCGCAGACATGAAAGCCGAGAATTCTGTTTCCGGCCCGGGCAATCTGCTCCTCGAGCTTGGGGTCCCACCAGACGTGATAGCAATCTACGGCGACACCAATGCCATCGCCCAGCGCATCGCAAAGGTCGAGGGCGTGTTCGAGGGTGTTAACACAGGCGCGATCGGCGGCGGTCATGGGGTGAAGCGGCTCGATGGCAACCGCAACGCCGGCGTCGATGGCATAGGGGAGCATGGCGGCGAGGCCGTCGGCTACCTGTTTCCTGGTATCGATCATGTCTTTCGATCCGTCAGGCAGGCCACCACAAACCATGACGAGGCATTGAGCGCCAATGGCGGCGGCCTCATCAACGGCCCGGTGGTTGTCGTCGAGTGCCGCTTGACGTCCTGCATCGTCATTGGCCGGAAACATGCCGCCACGGCATAGGCCGGTGACGGTCATATTATTGTCTTTCAGAATTCTCGCCGCTTCATCAACACCGCATTCGGCGAGCTTGTCGCGCCAGACCGAGATGCCGCGGATATCCTTTGTCGCGTAGCCCTCGATGGCTTCGCGCAGGGTCCATTGTGTCATCGTGGTCGCCTGGTTGATGGCGAGCTTTTTGCGGTCAGGTGCAGTCATCGGTCAGACTCCGATTCCGTGGATGGCCGTGACCCGGCTCATCCGGGCGGCAGCGTCGTCCGGGTTTTTCAGCAAGCCCGCCTTGTCTGCCAGCCGGAAGATCTCGGCGAGGTGAACGATCGACCGTGTGCTCTGCTGGCCGCCGACCATGACAAAATGATCCTGATGACCGTTGAGGTACGCCATAAAAACAACACCGGTTTTGTAGAACCGTGTCGGGGCTTTGAAGATGTGACGGGATAACGGAACGGTTGGTGCGAAGATATCGTGAAATTCTTCCGGTCGGTTTCCGGCGAGGGCAGAGAGCGCGGCGGACGCGGCGGGGGCAATCGCATCGAAAATACCGAGCAATGCATCCGAATAACCGTCTTCGTCTCCCGCGATCAGTTCGGCATAATTGAAGTCGTCGCCGGTATACATCCGCACCCCGTCGGGCAGACCGCGCCGCAGCCGTATTTCCTTGTCCTTGTCGAGCAGGGAAATCTTGATTCCGTCGACCTTGTCGGCATTCCGTTTCAGAACGTCCAGACAGGTATCCATCGCTTCGTAGTGGTCGGCATTGCCCCAGTAGCCTTTCAGCGCCGGGTCGAACATTTCGCCCAGCCAGTGAACGATCACAGGCTCTTTTACGTTGCCGAGGATGCGGTCATAGACTTTGGCGTAATCGTTCGGGGACTTGGCGCATGCGGCGAGTGCGCGACTTGCCATCAGGATGATCCGCCCGCCGCAGGCTTCGACCGCCGCGCATTGCTCTTCGTATGCCGCAATGACGTCGTCGATTGAAAGATCGGGCGAGGCGGCGAGGTGGTCGGTTCCCGCACCTGATGCCACGACGGCGCCGGGAATGTCGCGCGATGCTTCGACGCTGCGCCGGATCAGTTCGAGCGATGTCGGCCAGTCCATACCCATGCCGCGTTGGGCCGTATCCATTGCTTCGGCGACGCCAAGGCCCAGGTTCCATAGATGGGTGCGGAACGCGATCGTGCGGTCCCAATCGACGTCGGTGTCGATCCACGGGTCGTTGTCGGCGGTCGCATTCGGCACCACATGGGCGGCGGCGTAGGCGACCCGGTTGAACGGCCGGTCTGCTGCTTCGGGAAAATCGCGTGGCGTCCCGGTGGTGTAGTTTTCCAGCCCGTCATCGGCGCAGGGCAGCGTAAGCGTTGCCATCGGTCTTACTCCGCAATTTCGTCGATATCTATCCAGCGGCGTTCCTGCCAGCTCTGCATGGCTGCTTCTGCAAGTTGCAGGCCCTTGGCGCCTTCGCGCAGGTTCCACTGAAAGGGCGCATCTTCGTGGAGGTGCTTGATAAACATCTCCCATTCCGACTTGAAGCCGTTATCGAATTCCATGTCCGCGCCGTACTCGGTCCATGTTGAGAAAAAATCGGTTTTTTGCGGCTCGTCCGGATTCCAGACGGGGGACGGGGTGCCGGGACGGTCCTGAATCTGACATTTTGTCAGGCCGGCTACGGCGGCACCATGTGTGCCGTCAGCGTGGAATGTGACCAGGTCATCTTTCCGGACGCGCGTGCACCAGGAGGCAAATATATTGACGACCGCGCCGCCTTCAAGTTCGACGAGCGCGTAGGATGCGTCGTCGGCATCAGCGTCATAGGGTTCGTTGTTTTCGTCCCAGCGCTTGTCGATATTCACGCGCCCCATGCAGGTGACGCTTTTGACATTGCCGAAGGTGTTGTCGAGCACGTAGCGCCAGTGGGGCATCATATCGAGAATAATGCCGCCGCCGTCTTCCTTGCGGTAGTTCCAGCTCGGACGTTGCGCTTCTTTCCAGTCGCCTTCGAATACCCAGTAGCCGAAGTCGATCTTCACCGACAGGAGCCGGCCAAAGAAACCGTCATCCATCAGCTTTTTCATTTTCTGCAGGCCGGGCAGGAAGATTTTATCCTGGACCACACCGTGTTTGACGCCTGCTTTCTCTGCGCGATGGTATAGCTCTATCGCATCTTCCAGCGTCGCCGCCGATGGTTTCTCGCAATAGATATCTTTCCCGGCATCAATCGCCTTGCGGATGAGGTCTGCGCGCAGGTTGGTGCTGGCCGCATCGAAGAATAATGTGTCCTTCGGGTCAGCAATCGCGGCATCCAGGTCGGTCGTCCAGCGTTCGACGCCGTGCTCTTGGGCAAGCGCTTCAACCTTTGCGGCGTTCCGGCCAACAAGGATCGGGTCGGGCATGACGGTGTCGCCGTTCTGAAGCTTCACGCCGCCTTCTTTCATAATGGCAAGAATGGAACGGATCAGGTGCTGGTTGGTTCCCATGCGGCCGGTGACGCCGTTCATGATGATTCCGAGGCGATGTTCAGTCATGCGATAGACTCCCTTTTTCTAGAGATTTGCTGCCGGTTGATCGGCGGATACGAAGCGGGCGATTACGTCGTGCATATGTTCGCGCCAGGCGCGCAGCTCTTTTCTGTCGTACAGGTTGCGATCATAGACCAGCGACAGGGTGTGTCCGTTTGACAGGTAATAATATGTCAGCCCCACGATGGTGATGTAGAGCCGCGCGGCGTTCAGGCCGCCGCGGAAGTCGCCATTGGCGACGCCACGGTCGAGCAGGGCCTTGATCATGTCTTCGAACGGTTCATGAATTGACCGGACCCGCCCGGATTGTTTGAGGTGCCGCGCCTTGTGCAGGTTTGCATTGTTCAGCAGCGTCATGGCGTGCGGGTTATCGAGGTAAAAGTTGAGAGCAAAATCAACAAGTCGCTGCATCGCTTCGGGCGGTGATCCGGTGCCGAGGTCGAGCTTCGTGCTTTCCCGGCAGATGGTTTCGTATAGCTCTTCGAGAACGGCGCCGAACAGTTCTTCCTTGTTGCCGAAATAATGATAGAGCATCCGCTTGTTCATACCGGACCGGTCGGCAATCTCGTCGACCCGCGCGCCATCGAGGCCCTGCTCGGCGAACATCTCCGTGGCCGCGGCGAGAATTCTTTGTCGCGATGCGTCCGGGTCGCGGCGTATCGGCTCTTTCGTTGTCTTGGCGTCGGTCTCGAGTGTCATAATTCGAAGTTCTGCTTTGGGCGGATGAAATTGGGGCGAAGAGCCGGTTGACAGACGATTGTACCAGCCCTAGCCTGAAATAACTATTTAGTTACTTACGCCGGGATCGGCAATTCGGCAAGGATTATGATCATGGATACAGCGCCCCGCATCAAGACCACCACTGTTGGCTCCTATCCGGTGCCCGCCTGGCTCGGCAACAGTCCGTCGGAGCAGGATATCACCGATGCGACGCGCGTCATCCTGCACACGCAGGAAACCGCGGGGCTCGACGTCGTCTGCGACGGCGAGGTGTATCGCTACGATCTCAGCCATCCTGAAACCAACGGCATGATCGAATATTTCACCGCGCCGATGGAGGGTATTCGCTCTGCGCTGACATTTGATCTCATCCGCCAGTTCGAATCCGACATGAATATGGGCTGGCGTCGTCTGCCGGCGGGCGTGGTCGAAAGCGCGATCAGCAGCGGGACGATGAACCTGGCGCTTCCCTGCCGTCGAGCGAAGGCGCTGGCGCAAAAGCCGTTCAAGTTTGCGCTGACCGGACCCCACATGCTTGCAAAAACGCTGGTCGATCATCATTACGGCAGCATTGAAGCGGTTACTGACGCAATTGCCGACGTTCTCGCCGAACAGGTTGCGCGCCTTGATGCCGATATCGTGCAGATTGACGAGGCTAACCTGCCTGGCAATCCCGAAGAGTGGGAATGGGCGGCATCCGCCATGAACAAGGTGCTGGATGCAGTGCCCGGTATTCCGTCAGTGCATCTGTGCTTCGGGAATTATGCAGGCCAGCAGCCGCAGGATGGATCCTGGGGGCGTTTGATGGATTACCTGAACGCGCTTCATGTCGATCATATCGTCATGGAATGCGCGCACAGGCCGGCTGAAGACCTGGTGGCGTTCAAGGAACTCCGCCCTGAAATCGGCATGGGGCTTGGTGTTGTGGACGTGAAACGCACGATGACGGAATCGCCGGACGACATTGCCAGGCTGATCGAACGGGCCGAAAGCATCATGGGTGAGGGCCGCGTGACTTATATTCATCCCGATTGCGGCCTGTGGAATCACAAACGCTACATTGCCGATCGCAAGATTGGTGTGCTTAACGCGGGGCGTGATCTGTATCTCGGTCGTGAAAGCGCAGCCGTAGCCTGATATCCGGTGATCAGTCGGGCGCCGCTCAGGTCATTCCCAGCAGGCCGTAAATCTGGCGCGTATAGACGCCAAAATCCTCATGAGTCTTGATCTCGAGCTTGCGGGGGTAAGGCAGGTCCACCTTGATGTCTCCCGCCATTCGCGCCGGGCTGGAGGTCAGCACGATCACGCGGCTGCCGAGGAACACGGCTTCCTGGATCCCGTGGGTGACGAACAGGATCGTCTTCTTGCTTTCAGACCATATCCTCAGCAGTTCGATATTCATGCTCTCGCGGGTCAACGCGTCCAGCGCGCCGAAGGGTTCGTCCATCAGGACAACCTTCGGATCATGGACAAGCGACCGGGCGATGGCGGCGCGTTGCTGCATGCCGCCGGACAGCTCATACGGGTAGCTGCCTTCAAAGCCGTTCAGGCCGACAAGATTAAGCAGGTCCTTGGCGCGGTCGCGGGCTTCCGCCATGGGAATGCCCAGGATTTCGGCGGGCAGAAGGACGTTTTCCAGCACCTTGCGCCACTTCAGCAGTAAGGGTTGCTGAAAGACCATGCCGATGTCCTTGTCGGCGCTGAACCCTGTGCCGTCGGTGCTACCGATCTGCATGTCCCCGCCGGAATGATCGTGCAGCCCGGCGATCATCTTGAGCACGGTGGTCTTGCCGCAGCCGGAAGGGCCGACGAGGGCGACAAGCTCACCTTCCGTTACGTCGAATGTAACGTCGGATACGGCGAGGAAAGTTTCTCCGCGGGTCTCGAATTCCTTGCGAACGCCGGAAAGACGAATGAACGGGGCGGTCATGGCATGTACCTCATCCGAGCCGCGCGTCCCGCGGCACCATGATTTTTTCCAGCATTATTACGAGCCCGTACAGGACTGATCCGATCAGGGTAATCAATAGCACAGCCATGAACATTGATGCGGTATCGAGTTCGACCTGGCGCTGCATCATCAGATAGCCGAGCCCTTCTTCGGACGCGATGAATTCACCGACGATCGCTCCTGCGACGGCCAGGACGACGGCGACCTTCATGCCTGAAAATATGAACGGCAGGGACCCGGGGAGTTGTATCTTGGTGAATATCTGCCAGCGGGAAGCCCGCAGGGTGCGTACCAGGTCTATCAGGTCGGGTTCCACTTCCTGCAGACCGCGCGCCGTCGTGATCAGGATAGGCAGGAAACTGATGGCAAAGGCCATCAGGATGTTCGAGCCCATGCCATAAGAGAACCAGACGATGAAGATCGGGCCGAGCGCGACTTTCGGTATCATGTTCAGGCTGATCAACAGCGGCATCAGGGCTGCGTCCAAAAGCTTCGACCAGGAAAAACAGAGCCATGCTGACGCCGAACACTACGGCACAGAAATATCCACCGAAGATTTCCCCCGCGGTGAAGAGCGTATTGTGAACCCAGGCGTTGTCGTCCCCGAGTGTCATGATCGTCGCGAGCGGCGAAGGCATTATATAGGGCTCAATTTCGCCAAGCTGGACGAACAGCTGCCAGGCTAGGAGCACCGCTCAATACAACGACAAATGTTGAACCAACGTAATAGGGAAGAACGCACATGATCA
>ERZ807291.892-NODE-892-length-49850-cov-10.384758_pt1 | contig 49850 bp, 71 predicted proteins | sample MGYA00521257_ERZ807291 | MGnify/ENA primary metagenome ERZ807291 (study PRJEB31413, sample SAMN03169783) | marine metagenome | biome: Marine; feature: Water; material: Subsurface seawater | place: North Sea | collected 2011-04-28 | depth 1 m m ... | reverse complement strand
GCTTCTTTAGGATCAACCTCATCAAGAAGCTTGAGTTTTTCATCCTCAAGCTTGTCAATGCCCATCATACGTTTAAATAGATTTTTCATATTAGTATTCTACCATTTGTTGAAATTCGGACATAGATAGTTCTAAGTTAGGATTAACTTTTGCTGTGTAACGAACATCGTGCTTAGTAAGTTCACGATTAATAATTTCAATTTCGTTAAACAGATTTTTGACTTTAGTAATTAGTTCTTCGACTTTAGGATCTTTCATTATGTTCCCCATGCGTTACCGAATAGTGAGATATGAAGCCGAGGCGTAAACCTCCAACCACGCTCCATACAAATTTCTGCCACTTCTTGTACATTCATATTGTATTCTTCAGAACGACCGCCAAGCGGCATACAGTATACTGGACATTCAATGCCGGCAGCACGATAAGCATCAACTGCTTGCGCAACTTCGTCAATATCGTCTTTGTCTGCTACAACAAACTTAAAGTACATATTACTACCGTCAACAAGACTGTACTCGTGAGCTACATTAGGCAAGATAGCAGTATCCCAGGGTTCTCCGCTTACGCTAAGTTTAGGTGAACAACTCCATGTAACTTCGAAGCGATCTTGTTCGTTAAGGTAGTTATAAAAATCGTCATGTAACGTTTGCGTGGTATTTGTTTCAAACGTAACGTTCTTTAGATCTGCCATTCGAGGATGTTCGAACAGTTCGATGTATAGTCGTTGCCAAGCTAGCAACGGCTCGCCACCTGTAAGAATCAAGTGAATGTCTTGGCCGTTGTCCATAGTCCACTTGCCTTCTGGAGTAAGACTCAGCAAGTGTTCTACTACTTCTTCAACTTCTGCTTGACGATTAAAGTGTTTAAACTCAGGATAGATACTTGCGTAAGTGTCGCATCCTGTGTGAATGATAGGCAAGTCTTCAAACTTTTCTGTAGTTTGATGTACACCTGCGTCGATTAGTCCTTTAACTTCTGCGTTATAGCGTTGACCTTCGGCGTGTTGTTCCCAGCGATCTTTTTTGATGCCAGTGCCAAAATTCATACAACGAAAGTTACAACCGAAGGTACGCAGGAACACACTAGGTACTCCTACGTATTTGCCTTCGCCCTGAACTGAATAAAATGCTTCAGAGTATCTTAGCTTCATTATAGCTCCTCGAGAATGCCCAAGACTTCAGCAGCAATTAGTAAAGCACCGCCTGCTACAATAGGCATAATACCTACTGGAGTAAACAGTATACTTACAAATGCTAGTCCGGCAGCAATGCGTACAGCACTCTTTACGAGGCTGATATAAAAATGTTTCTTGCTTACGTCTACTGGTTCTGCCATTATTTTTTTCCTTCAATGAAGATCGGCGACGAGCTTATTGAATCGTGATAGTCGCCGTTACTGTGATATTCTCTAGTCGCAGTTTCTCGTACTAGGGAGGTGTTATCTTTACGATAAATGATTAATTCTTTGCGAACAACGCCATCTTGGTCACTATCAAGGACTGACTGAAAAGGGCCAAGTTCTACAGGTTTAGATGCTGCCATTAGTTTGCGTATCCTTTATTTCCTATTACATACGTACTTATCACAACAGCCAGTTTGATAAATACTTTTATATATATATAATACAACAGAGGTTTTAAAATGTCAATCTTTTTAGAAAACAAGTATTCAAACATTTATTACTCCATTATTAAAAATGCTAAATCTCAAAGTAGGATAAAGCAAGTAGGCGACGGATACCAAACTCATCATATTATACCTCGTTGTATGGGCGGAACTGATGATATTGATAACCTTGTTGTTTTAACATACAAGGAGCATCGTATATGTCACAGACTTTTAATAGAAATGACTGAAGGCGAGTATAAGCATAAAATGATGTATGCTTATTTGTTATTTGACAAATCATACGATACCTTTATGATGCCAAGTCCGCAAATCTATTGTACTGAAGAATCTTACCTTAAAATGGTAGGAACTCGTAAAAGAAAAGGTTCTTACAAACGAGGCAAAGATAATATCTTTTCTACGCCAGAAATCATAGAACAGGTTCGTCAACGAATGACTGAAGACAATCCTATGAAGCGTCCTGAACAAAGAGAGCGTATGCGACAGCAAAACAACAATCCAAACTGTAGTCCAGTTATTGTTGAAGGTATAACGTTTCCTTCTATAGGTGCTGCCGCAAGACACTTTAATACTACTCCTTATAAACTTAAAAAGCACTTTAGCGTGGAGAAAATCCCTGCTGTAGTTTAATGTTATCCATAAATTCTTTCTTAGTGCTATGATCATCATAAAATGCACCTTTTAGCACGGTGGTTTGTGTAAGTGAACTATGTGCCATGATGCCACGATTCTCGCAACAGCCGTGCTGAGCTTGAATATATACACCGACGTTTTCAGAACCAGTGGCATTCATAATTTCTTTAGCAATGTCCATTGCTAGTTCTTCTTGTAGTGTACCGCGACGTGCGCACCATTGCGCAAGGCGTGTATACTTACTAAGGCCAATAAGTGTGTCAGCGGCGATGATACCGATGTATGCTACGCCGCTTACCGGCTGGTGATGATGTGAGCACATGCTTTTTAGTTCACTGCGTACTACTAGCATACCTTTGTAAGGATCATTTGTTACGTTAGGAAACGCAGTAGCATTAGGCCGAGCATCATAACGCCCGCTCATAATTTCTTTGTAGTACATTTTCGCAAGTCGCCGAGCAGTATCTTGCGAGTTAGGATCATTGTCACGATCAATAATAAGTGCGTCTAGAACACCTTCGAACTTTTCAGTAAGATCATCAATTAGTTGTTCTTTTTCGCCTTCGTTGATAAACTTAGTAATGTTATCATTTGCGTGAAAGCCAGCGTCGGCGTCTTTAATACGCTGGATAATTTCTTCATATTTTTTCATTTATATCTCCGAGTTAATGACGTGGATGTCATATTTTATTATGCTGTATATTTAGGTTTTTGTCAACTAAAAGTCAAAAATTTCTTTAACTGATTCCATATCCACAGAATCATCGTCTTGTCGAGGTACAAGATAAACAACGTTATTGTTATCACGTCCTACATTTTGTACAATATGGAAAGACTTACAGTAGCCCTTTTCTACCCAATCATATCCCCACTTGTAAGCAGCATCAAAACAGTCACGAAGATCTTGCCAGCGTTCACGCTTAGGCACAAACATAATCTGTCCTGCTACCGACGGTTTAGGAGCATGATAAGCATCGTACTTTCGAGTACGAACAATAATATCAGATTCGTCAAACATTATAGTATTCCTTTATTTTATATATTGTACAACACTTTTATGTAACTGTCAAGTCATAAGATACAGCAAAATGCCTTGACGTATTTTCAGTTGGCGTGTGATAACACAGAACGTTTTCAATTGTAACATCACCCCGTGTAACACAGCGATCTAAATTTGTTACAAATACAGTATGCTTCCATGCTTTTTCTTTTTTAGTTAGCTCGCCTGTTTTCTCGTTGTGATCATACCACATTCCGCCGTCGTTATGTTGAGTAAATGTACCTAAGCTATCTAAGTGACTGGTAAATTTGTTTCTATTAATTAACGATGTGTGTTCTTTACGTATGCCTGGCTGCTTATGAAAGTCTCCGATAACAGCACAGTCTCGAGATTTTACAATATCCTTAAAAATATATTTGAGATCTTCTATGTTGTCTTGATCGCTAATGCCGTCGGGTAAAGAACTAAAGGTAGGATGAATATTTATAATTTGTGTGTTTTCGATGTAGTAGCTAATAGCAACACTGCCAGCGCCGGGCATTAAATGCTTTACTTTAGTGTATGCTGGTAGTTTGATCTTTTTAACATTAGATAAAATATTGTGCTTTGACGCAGTAACAATATACAATCCGTCGTCTCGTTCGTTCTGCTTTATACAGTGGAAGTAAGGAAATTGATCAATAATTGAATCAAAGTGATACTCGGGAACACGGGACATGTTAATTAGATCAACTCTATTACTAACACTGTCCCAATATTCTCGAGTAAACTGATCAAGAAATCCGTTTGATTCCCACTGTAATACTTTAAGTTTCATCTTTTTCCCATGGATATACAATCCACACAGGGTCGCGAGCTTTGTTGATTTCGCTTGCTACGTATGTCACGTTTGAAAACTTACTAGGCATGTTGTCATGTAATACAGCAACCCGCACATTGTTTCCCCATACATCTTCCCAACGATCGTTTCCCGGGTAGCAGCTACTACGCCAGTCTTCTTGGATCCAAAGAAGTGTGTTGCCGGTGTCGTTGATGTCGTCGACAATAAGAATCTTTTTGCCGTCGTACGCATCTTCGGCCATCCATGTTTTAGATTCTTGTATTTCGCCGTCTCGCAACGCTACTTTAAGAGTTTCGCATGGAATACCTAGTTCGTGTGATAGTAAGACTGCTGGCATAAGTCCGCCTCTTGTGAGTCCCACAATGTAGTCAGGCTGCCAGTTGCTTTTGCGAACTTGACTAGCAATTTTCATTGTCATGCTTGTAATAGCATCCCAGTTAAAATGTTTTTTATTCATCTTTGTTATTCCAATCATCGATAACTAAATTGTAAGCAGTACGAAATATTTCGTATGCTTTTGCAAACGCAGGATACTCTCCAGCCATTGCGGTAACTTCGTTTACGCTAGGCATACGTTCTTCCCACAACTGCTGGTCATTTAAATATATGTCGTCGTAAGACATACTACTAGAAGCAGACGTAAGCCATGCACCGTTAGTGTAAGTTGACGCTGTTATAGATGACATACTACTACTAGCTGAAGTTAGTGATTCTGTAAAGTTTTTAATAGTAGTCATGTCAATAGTTACATCACCGTTGGCTATAGGCAGTGATATGGATCCTGCTTCAACGTTGTTTAATTTGGTCATAAAGTTTATCTCCTGTAAAGAATGATTCTAGTTTTGCTTTTTGTTTTTCTAGCAAGGGCAAAAATGTATCATAATTTTCCATGTACTGCTTTACTGTAGCTATCACATGTTCTTTAAAGTGAACATAAGAATCGTAATCTTCAGTCCAGTTACTTGGATATAGGAAGTCTTCCTCTGCCATTTCTGCATAGCTTAGTCTATCAGGTACCATGGGCAATGCGTCAACTAAAGCACCTTCATACCAACTAATGCCTAATGTTTCTTGTAGATTAGCGCTAAACACTACTTTTGATTCTGCTAGTAGGGTGTGGTATTCGTGCTTAGTAAGATTCTGTTCTTGCGCTACAACAAACTGGTATTGCGGAAGCTCTTTAGCTAAGTCTTTAAAAATATCCACTTGTTTCTCAGGCGCAATGCGATGTGGAAAAAGAACAATGTCTTTCTTAGTCATGCCTCTGTACGGACCTAGCGCTGTTTCAAGATACTCCATTGGCCAACCAACTTGTACAACAGTTTGGTTAGCTTTGCGAAGATCGCTGCCGTCCCAATCAAAGAACTCTTCAGCAAACAAGTCAATGTGAAAATCAGTTGCGTAAAAGTTATGATCATAGCAGCTAAACATACTGTGTTCTGCTGAACGTACCCAAGGAGCATCGCCAATAAGGCGTCCTAAAAAGTCTTGCGGATCATAGCTACCAGCATGCCACATACCGCCGATTTTAATATCAACGCCTAGCAAACTAGCCATATATTTTAATTGAATTACTGTAGGGTTCCAAGCGTCAGTATAAAGAAAGTAATCACCGTTCTTTACTGTACCGTTACAAAACATTTCGCCGATTTGTGCGAGCTGATTGCTCTTATATACATTAGTACCGCCGAAATTAAGAAAAGCCCCAGGCGTAGTAGCCTGAGGCGTTTCTCCACCTGAAATAACAACTACTTCGTCGTTAGTCGCAGCACGAAGCTGTTCAGGTAAATGCGTTTTCCATTGCTTGGTATAGCGTGTATCAACAGCTTCTATATCAACAATGTATACGGTCATCCTCGATTCCTATTTGCGTTACGTGCTTTAGCTCGAAGCCACCCTTGGTGTTTTTGATAAGCTTGCCATACCGGGGCGTCTTGCTTGTATAGGTCTTTTTCGTTAAAGACCTTGCCCTCAAAACGACAGTAGTCACGGAACTTGTCAAGATCGTCAAAGACTTTGCGGATAGTAGGATTCTCAATGCCCATTTAGATGTTCTCCAATTTAGCTGGGTAATAAATGCGACAACCATTTTCGTTGTCTTCGCTTACGTTGATAGTGATTGACCGACCGGTGTACCGCTCGGAGATTTGGTCGTAAAGGTCATCTGAAATCATTTCACACGACTTGTAATCAAGCTCAAGAGTGCCTTTATTGTAAAGGTTTTCAAGCCATCGCTGAAACTGAATAAATTCAATATCTCGATCGTTATGGAATACTTCAATTTGAACCTTGAAGTGAAAGATATGACGGTGTGGGTATCCGAGGAAACTAACGTCATACTCGTCGCCAGTAGCTAGAAGAGGATCTTCTAATGCTGCTGGATATTTATGGATACCTTCTTTTTGAAAGGTAATCCAGATGTAACGCTTAGCAAGCATTTTACTCATAGTATTTCTCTTTGTTATTTACTATATTATTAATATACTACTACTTGAGCACTTTGTCAAGCTTATATTTTGACCAATCAGTATGATAATGATGACTAGTAAGATCGTGTAGTGTATGACACCAAACACCAGCATTAGTAGCTTTAAAATCTTTATCGTCAATTTTAATCATAGTGTTGTAAGGCCATTGCTTAACATGTGGCACGACTACTCTAAACTGCGGAATAAAAGTATGATACTCTACTAGGCTAGTTTCTAGTACTCCGTCTGCTGTAGTAAGCGGCAAGTCTAGACTACACATTATATCTTTGTCTAAAAAATGTTTAATCATTTTTTCCCAAGCATTCCATTGGTGCTCTTTAGGATTAAATGAATGATTAGCCCCAAAGAAAATGTGTTCACAGTCTTCTTGCTGATAGAATCGCTCAATGAAGTCGATGCTTTGGACACCGACTACAAAGAGTGTTTTCATATCATAAGCAGGCGTCTTTTCAACTTCGTAACCTGTGAAGAATGTTACGTCGTTCTGTTCGCCAGTCTCATAATCTCTGTTCATTTTAAGTTTTTCCACATACTTGATGCCATTTGAAATAGAGCGTTTACTTGCTGGCTAGCTGGATTTCTAGCAAATGCTACCCAGCAAATTACTTTTTGATCTTTGTAGTGTTCTTCTACAAACTCTCGAAAACTTGTACCTGTGGTGTATACGTCGTCTACAATAAGCACAGGATCGTTTGAGTCACCGGTAGCATATTTTTCCATAGCATATTGTAGTGCTAGCCCGCCTCGGGGAATGCCTACTACTTTAGAGAACGGCCGATTTTCAATCTCAGAGATCATAAGAGCAAGACACTCCCAATCATCTTCAGTAAGCCCGTCGCACTCGATCTTCCATTTAAGATCAAGTCCTGCGTGCGATACAAAGTCTTCTTTTACAAATATTGTCATTTTTAACTCCTATTGAAAGAACTTGTTAAAGTTAGCACTAGCGTTGATAGTCTTTTTACCTACAGCGCCTCGAGTGCCAATGATACTCATTAGATATTTACGATGTTTTTCGACTTCTTTAAGAGCTAGCTCTCGATCGTCAATACTAAAGATTTTTTCTACAACATCTTTAAAGTATAATCGATCAAATGTTTCTTGTACTAGCATCTTAGGCATTACGCCATTACTGTATTGTCTATTAGCTTCTTGAACAGCGTTAATGTGACTCCAAACATTGTGCCCCATTTGAATAGCGTAGGAGAAACTATCCCAGCTAGTCTTGCCTTCTTTACCGATCTTATTTAGATCACCCGGCGCATAAAAGCATACATCGCTAACACCAAGTCCCTTGCTAAGTGGTGAGTCTGAAAAGTTATCAAAAATGCCGTCTTGTAGTACAGCATCACGGAACTCACGTGTGTCAGAGGCGTACTTCTTATCGTCTACACTAGGTGACATTCTGTATACCCACTTAGACCGATCTTCAGTTTCAGTTTGTGTATAAATTTGACCGTTAGCAGTAGCAAGAAACGGCGAAGCGCAGTCGAACGTAACAGTAAAGTTTTCGTTGTGATACTTGCGAACAGCTCTTTGTACGTCAGTGAGCAGTACAGCCCATTCTAGTTTACTAGTACCCAGGAAGTGCATTACATCATGAATACCTTTTTCTAGCAAACCGTCAAAACGTAGTGTAACAAGACGCTTGATAGCAAGCTCGATATCGCACATATTCTGACCACCCATAGCCCACCCGTTAAAGTGTGTATCGGGATAAATGGAAGGATCGCAGTAATCTTTCATTTGTTCGTACCAGTCGTCAGCTTGTTCAAAGTTTTCGCCCTGTAGTACGTTCAAAAACTTACAAGCACCAGTACGATGCTTTTGCCAGTAGTCGTTGTTAATGCGTGTAGCATCTACTGCTTCTTGATATGTACTAACACCAGTAGCACGTTGGCCAGCCTCGGAACGTGACACCCAAGCCGGAATATCAAGGATCATGCCATAATCCATGTAAGCATCCATCCAACGAAGAACACCGTCACGTTTTTTATGTGCTTTAGGACAATTAGGATCTTTCCAATCGCCTTCCCAAACACCTTTACCGATTTGGAAACCACCCGAGTCGCCAAGTACCCAGGTGTTTTCTCTATCACGGTTTCGAACCATGTCTTCTTTCGGTGACTCTCTGTTCACGTCAAGATCTGCGTGTCCGGCCGAGTACAACGTCCACTTATACTGAAACTGTCCTTTATCTTTGTTAAGATAGTTAAGGCTCTCAACACCGTTTTTAAAGTTCGACGGTATTCGATCAACTGCGACATACTCGTCGAAACGTTGCTTGCCTACGTAAGTGGCATAAAAGCCACTCAGCGCAGGTAAGAATATAGCGTAATCGTTTTGTGCTTCAGTTAAGTTTGTATTCATTATTTAGACTGCGCTGGCAAGATGTAATCGTAAGTAGTAAGTCCGCTATCAACAGTAATCTTCATAGCGCCTTGGTCAGAAATGCTCATAGTAACATCGCCGCTAAGGTTAAGAATGCTCTGTACTTGGTTAACAGGATAGAACCAAGAGTGGCCAAGTGTACCAGATACACCTGCTTGGAATACAAACTCACCTGCGTGTGAACTTTGATCACCAAACGAGAACATCAAGTTACCGTTATCAGTAGAAACTTTAAAGATAGGCTCTTCAGAGTGCGCAGCGCTCATAAGCTTTAGACGACTAATGCTTGCTAGGCTAGGCTCGAATACAACATTCCATGTTGCGCCAGTAAACGTAGCAGTCTTAAGTTTCTCTTCGATAATTGCTTTGTTCATAAAGCGATAATCGTTTTGGAAATCACCTGCTGAATTTTCAAAGTGAATGTGCGTAGGAATAGTTTCGCCGTTGCGATTGTCTTGAATCACGTCAATTTTAGCATTTTCTCTGTACTCTGGGTTCTTTAAGTGTAGAGAAAGTTTGTCTAAGTTTGGCATACCGAACGTATCAGTAAACTCAGCAACGGGATTGTGAGTAGTAGCAGTAAGAACAACACTGCGATCTTCTGCCATCGAATCGATCTTCGTACCGTTATCACTGCCTACTTTCACGATAGAAAGGAAGCCAAGGGCGTGAGTGTGCGCTACGATATCTTGTAGAATGTCTTTCATTTTATATCTCCAATATATAACATTATAATAGTATAAATCTGTTTAGTTGTCAACAACTATTTAGGCTTTTGATTAGGTTTATTGACATTTTCTTCATTTACAACACGATCCCGCAATCCTGATGATGAGAAACGATGGTCACGTTTGTTATAGTACAGCTCAATACCACGTTTAGCACAAATAGCTCTGCCTGTAAACGTTTGGTCTCTGTACTCTTCACCAAGAATGCGAACATTGATATTAAACATATTCAAAATATCTTCTAAGTCTTGCTCATCTTGGTACGTAACGATCTCGTCAACATACTCAATCGCAGATAGTTGAACATAACGCTCAACTAGCGTTTGGATTGGCTTATTTTTATCAGGTCGATCAATACTCGGATCTGTCTGTAAGCCAACAATCAGGTAATCGCACTGTGACTTTGCCTCACGTAGCATCATTACATGTCCTGCGTGAAGTAGATCAAATGTAGATGCGGTAAATCCTACCTTCATGTTGCCTCTTTCGTTGGTGTTATAGTAATGTCTTTAACTCTATGAGGCTGACTAAGGATCCAGTCTATTACAGATACGCAATAATCAACGCTCATTTTGTTTTCGTCTACATGAGCAACTCTCGGACTGTCGAAATAGCCGAATCTTACGCTAGTAGTATTGTAACCTGCGTAGTATAGTTGCTCGTTTGCTTTATCAAGCGCATTCTTTTGTACAGCGTAAGAGTGCGGCCAGTCTTTAATGCCATCGCCGCTGTTGCTGCTTATATTAATAACACGTTTGCCCAGTTCAACAGCTTTGTACAGTAGCTCAACTTGAGTGAATGCGTCGTGCTTACAGTTAATAAACACGTCGCATTCTTCTAAGCTACTACAGTTGCCGTATTTGTCAGCTAAAGCTTTACCGAGTCCACGTCTAGCACCAGTAATATAGTACTTCAACTTAGTCTCCAAAGTTAAACAGATTGTTAAACGTATTAGTTTGCTTTGTATCTTGTAAAGGATAGTTAAGCACACCGATAAGGTTATCAATCTTGTTATCAATAATAGTTTCTGCCATTGCTTTTTCATCAAACGGCAGTTCGGTAAACCACCCGGGCAAGCGAAGCTCGTCAGTCGGGTAACCAATACTTGTATAACCTAGCGGATTAGGCTTTAGCTTACACACAATAGTCTTCATACCGTCAACAATATCTTGTGAATACTTGTCACCGTGTACTCGTTTCAGTGTGTTCCAGTTTAGAGCTGCTCTAACGTGCCCGGGCATGTTTGCTTTACCTTGCTTTTCTTCAAGTGTTCTAAACTTATTTAGGTTATTCACACGCTTAGGTGTACCTTTTTCCCATGCTGGGCGTGACTCGAAGTCTTTTCTAAACGCAATGATAGAATCAATAATTTCTTGCTGTTCAGCACCTTCAAGTACTCGAGTCAAGATCTTCAGCAAGAATTCCTGCATATAAGGCGGAGTGTCAGCACGACGTAGATCCAATCCCATGGCTTTTACTTTGCCAGTTTTGCCGTCTACATCTTTTCTGTTACCTTCATCGTCAATTACCAATGCTGCGTAACGCTTCTTAGTAATGTACAATCCGCTTTCTGCTACAATCTCTCGCCCAGCAGCAATAACGTCACTGCGTGAGCCGGGGCAATGGAACGCATCTAACATAAAGCTACCGAACGTTGAGTTTACTTGTTCAGCAATCTGATTGTACAGTGTAATTACGTTATCTTTACTCCAGGGGATTGTGCCTGCTTGGATTTCTTTTTCAAGTACAGGATAAGCTGAGAAGTAAACCGAGTCAGTATCGCCGTAAATTACAGTTTCGCCAACATGGTCATATTCGCCCGTAGTTACCTTATTCACCTCAGCACTCATATGCTTTACAATTTGACGGCCTGTAAGCGTAGTTGATTGACCGATGCGTTTATCAAAGAACCTACAGCCGGGATTAAGAATAGCACCGTACAATGAGTTAAGATTAATCTTCTTAACCAACTGTCGCTTGTCCCAGTATTCAATAGCGTCTTTGTCGCCTGCTTTAATAGCTTCTTTAAGCTTAGCTTGAAGCTCTTTACGCTCGGCGTACCAACGCTTAAGAATACCCGGAATAACAGCTTCAAACTCGTGTGTAAAGATTGTACCGTTAGCACTAAGCATCCAAGGCATATTACTGTCAAAGACCAGCTTGTGTACTTCTGCTGCACTTAGTACATCCGAAGACCCGTCTTCCCAGTCTACAGTGACCATAAAGTCCTTGCGTTGTTCCATCACAGCTTCGTACTCTAACGAACCGAAGTGCCCTTCCCAAGCAGCAGCGAAGCTTTTCTTCTTTAGCGTAGTAGCTTCATGAATCATAGCATCTGTTTGCTCAGGCCGAAGCTGTCCGACAATACTTTCAGGCGCCATATTAAGTGATCTAATCACACTTGGATACAGCGAGTTCAAATCCATAGAACCGACCCACTTGTGTAAGCCCTTCTTTGGGTACGCAACATACGCACCAGCGGCGCCTGTAGTTTCGTGTTCTTTTCTGTTCGGCACCTGCATACCACGACGGTGCGCTTCGTTAACAATAGCTTGCTCTGTCACTGCTACTGCGCCCATAGTAGTTTGTAGTAGCACAGTGTTAGCGTGAGCAAGTTCGTTAGCAAGATCAATAAAACGTAGTTTCTTATCAAGTTTATCTAACAACGCAACGTCTTGTCGGTTGTATTCAATAAACTTTTCAAAGTCTTCGTTGTATAGTTGATCAAGTGTACCTTCGTATACTGTTTTGTTTTCGCCTACTTCGTATTCGCCAATAGCATCTAGTTTGTACGAATGTCGTTCTTCATACGTGTACTTGCGATACAAGTTTAGATAGTCCATATGTACACGACCGATAGTGTCATACGTTTCGCTAAGTTTACCGAACTTTTCGTATTCACGACGCTTTGGCTTTTGATCCCAAAGACAGAATCTACGTGTGTCGTCTGCGCTAAGAACACGCTTAATACGATTAACAGTGTATGGAACATCATAACCCTCTGAGTTCCAACCACTGTGTACGTCAGCGTCTTCGATCAAATCCAAGAACATTTCAAGCATAGCACGCTCGCCGTTGCCTTGTTTGTCATTGTCAAACAGAATAACACTGCCGTCTGGCCAACGCTTGTTACACATTTCTTGTGCTTGTTCAAGTGAAAGGCCTTTTGGCGGAACAGCAACAGTCACAAGTGCGTCTGCCCATTGTAGATATACCGTAATAGCTGTGATGGGCATGAACGGATTGTCAACTGGCGCAAATCCTCTTTCTGGATCAAAGTCCGTCTCAATATCCCAAAATGCTACGTTTAGTTTAGGTGAATCTTTACCAAGGTACTGTTCACTTAGACATTGGAAGATTGGGTTAGTATCACTTTCGAACAGTTTTCGATGTCGGTTAATTGAGATTTCTTTTTTAAACTCTTTAGTGTTCTTACACACAATACGAGTTAGGGGTTCTCCGTAAGTACTCTTGTACTTACCTTTCGGGTCAGCATAGTAGAAAGTGTATTTGGCTTGGACATCTTTAAATACTCGCTTGCCGTTTACACGTTCTACAATGCGAATAGTATCAGCTTCGCGATCGAAGAATGCATCAACATACGACATATATTATTTGTCCACTCCTACAGTAGTTACAATAGTTTCGAGATCTTCAAACTCGTCTTGATGCTTATCCCAGTCACGCTTAAATGCTACACGAATTGCTTTGTTAATTAGTGCAGGTTTAACGTCAAGTTCTTCTGCGATTGCTTTTACTGTATCTTTAAGACCTGCTTGTAGGTCTTCTACTTCTTGAAGAACTGTTACGCCTTCTTGTACAATACGCTCAAGCTTGCCTTTTTCGTCAGTTCCGTAGACTCTATCACTCATAAATATACTCCTAAATTATATGTAATTATAGTTTATAATGACACGGAAGTCAAGTGTTATTTTACAAAGGCACCGATTCTGCCGTGTACATCTGGGTATTGTATATATCTATATCCCTCAGGCGGTGTAGTATTCTCGCCTTCCCAGACTGGGATAAATTCTTCAGTAGCGTAGTCAAAGTCTTCGTTTCTACGAAAGTGTACTTCGATTAGTTTGCCGTTGATGTATTCACAATTAAGATATTCTTCGTTAAACTGTGTTAGTATATCAGGTAATGGAAATTCATCATCGACACGATGCCATTTTGTCCACTGTGTAAACGTGTTATCTGGTTTAGTGCCTTCGACTGCTAACACTTGTACGCCGTGTTTGTAGTCTACGCTTACGTGCCTGCCTTCGAACCATTCGCACCAAAAGAAGCCAATTGGTAAGTGTGTTGTATCTTGTTCTAAGTACTCTTTAGTAGCACCTAGGCCTAATCCAAGTGCGTTAACACAAGGGCGTACAATATAATAACCCGGAGCAGGAACATCTATTCCTGTAGGCCCGCATGTATAACCTAATTTTCTTGAAAGTATAAGTTTGTCAAATACCCATAAATGATCCGCACTAGTGCGCTGCCACACAAAGTCTTCTTCAGTGTCGTCTAGTATAGGGTTTTTCATTAATCCTTGCGTAAGGCTCGAATCATGTCGTGTAGCCTACCGCGATATGTTGGGCTTATTAGTAGCGTACTAAACAGCTCTACATACGGCTTTAGGGCTAGTTGCTGCTCGTCGCTTAGCTCGTTGCCTTGCGTCGCAAGCGCTAACGCTTGAGCAGCTTGTATGTGACTTGGAGTTTCGTCGCCTAAGTTGGTTTGTCTTAACGCACTTACGTAATCACGAGTACTGTATTCTTCAGCGACGATCTTGTTTTTCATAAGATCGTCATGATTCTTTTCAGCATAGTCTTTTGCTTTTTTAGCAGAATAAAACACTTTTACAATATCTCCGGCTTCGTTGTATACAGCCCAGAAGTTTTTGCCGTTGTCGTCTTTATCTTTAACAACATGATTGTTAGTATCGTGACCGTATTTTTTATCAAAAACTTCTCTTAAATGCATTGCTAGATCTTTTTACACTTGTTTACACGCTTGCCTTTATTACGACCAGTGCCCGGCTTTGTTCCTACTTTTTTGTGTCCCGGCCAACACTTTTCTGGTACCTTAGCTTCGTCTGTTTTGTTTTTTTTAGCGTCCTTAGCAGCCTTCTTCATTGGCTCTTCTTTATCACCGTCGCCGTCTAGATCAGCAAAGTCTGGCTTTGCTGCTTCGCCGATGCCTGCTGCTTGACTATGGTCGCCAAACGCTAGATCGTCGTGTGCTTCGGAGTAAGCATGTAGCATAGCAATAAGTGACTTATAAGTACCACTGTTAGCATCTAGTAAACGAGCAGCTTGATCTGGCTCGCCACGGTCTAATAATTGTACTACATTAGTTAAGCGATCTTTGATGCGTTGTTCGAGTTGATCCATACGATATACGCCCATGCCTTTTACTAATACTTCAGAGCGAGTGGGATCTTCGTCGTGGTGTGTAATTTCGCCATACTGTCCTTCGGCAATAATCTTACGCTCGAAGTCTGCTTTTAGTACAACTAGGTCTTTCTGGTGCATTTCTGCTAATTCAAATGCCTTTGGACTCATATTAGCACGACCAATTTTGCCTTCTTGGAAAAGGATAGCTTTATTAAGTTGACTTAGCATAGCTTCGTTAGCAGACTTTTTCTTCTTGTCTTTTAGTGCTTTCTTCATTGGCTCTTTTTTATCACCGTCACCGTCAAAATCTAAGTAATCAGGCTTCTTGCCTTCTTCTACATTGTTTTTAGCTTTTTGTGCTTGGTCAGTGCCAATTACTAGTATGCTGCCAAAAATACCGACCATAAGAACTTTAAGTAACTCTTCTTCTTGTATTTTATTTCTAAGCTTGCTGAGGTCTCTAATCATTTTATCAGTGTCTCTACGTAGTATTTTTAGGTCTTGAGCACTATGACCGCTGGTGTTAGAAACAGACCGCCCTCGGTCAACAGCTCTATCAACTAGCTCTTCTACGCCCTCAAAGCTAATGCCTGCCTTGCTGAGAATTCTTTTAACTTTTTGTGTGTTATTAGCCATTTCGACTTGTAAAGCAGCAGCACTTTTGTATGCTTGAGCAGCCTTGCCGCTAAGTTGAGCGGTCTTAATACCGTGGTCAGCAGCTTTAGCAACGTTGTTAGTGGTCCGCAAGACATCTGTGACGACGTCCTTGGCTGCCTTGGCTAATCTTAACGGATTCTCTTCTAGCTGTTCAGACTCGTTTACGTTTACATCGTAATCCATACTGTGATACACAGAACCCAAGTAGTCAGCAGCTTTAGTAATCTTGCTTTGCTGCCAGCCTTCGATGCCTTCTGCTTCACTTACGCTTTTAAGCATATCGTGCAGTTCGATAGCATACTTTGCTATTTTGTAAAGATCACTGCGTGCCATTTGTACTTCGTGATCCATTTCTGCTTTATAAGCCATGTCACCTAGGTGACCTTCTTGAACTTTTTTACGAGCCATTGGTAATTCCTTAATTGTTACTGTATTTATCTCTTTATAGGTTTGCCGCCCATGATATTGTTTGGCATATCTAGAGCATTTTTAACTGTACCGTCGGGCTTAGTAGCTTGTGGTGCTACTGGCGCTCCGTTATTTGTCTTCTTAGGTTTAGCACGAGCCGCTGTTGGATTTGCTATAGGTGTTATTCCGCCTGCGCTTGTGCCACCTACAGTAGCAGTTTCGATTATTTCTTTTATTCTCATTTTATTCTCCGATCGCTTCGGTGACATAACGAATAGTATCACCAACGGTTATAATACCTTCGGCATTATCGTCGTCTATGCTAATGTCGAACGCTTCTTCAAGTGCTATTACAAGCTCAACAGTACTTAAACTATCAGCACCTAAGTCGTCTACAAAGCTGGCAGCTTCTGTTAAATTTTCTACGTCTTGATTTAACGCCTCTGCTATTACTTGTTTAATTTTAGTTATAGTATCGCTCATTTTTTCTTCCTCCCAGATTTCATATTTAGGCACCACTGATACATTTTACCACGTTCGCCTGAGTATTTTTTTGCTCTTTTGCGTAGATCAGTTACTGAACCACTACAACTTGCTCCTGAACGCTTTACACGCCCGGGTCTGCTTTTGCCTTTTTTCTTACCGTCGGCAAAATTTTCATCAATAGGCTGATACATTTTAGTATTAGGATCCCAACGAAGCCCGTTTTGATCAGGCATAATATCTGTTTCAGCATCACGTATATCGAACTGCTGACTAATTTCAGCGTCTCGTTCTTTTTTAATGGCATCTTTCTCTTTTTGTACAGCTCTGTATGCCATTTGTTTTATCTTTTCGTCACTGCGGTTAGAATGCTTAGAGTTTTTTCTAAGTCTGTTAAACACAGCAGCAACAGCGTCGTCGAATCCCATGCTTTTTACAATTTGCCTAATTATAGAACCAGCTTCGGTAAGTTTTTTATCACCGCATTTACAAACAGCTTCGCCTGTTACAGGACAAGGACCTTTTGCTTCATTGGTCATAACAGCCTTAGCTACATTTAGTGCTTGTTCCCCGTCGGGGTGATGCGGATTTACACTAACAGTTTCACCAGCAAACAGTGCGCCAAGGTCAACTGCTTTGCCTAACCCGTCTAATACTTGATGTAAGCGGTCATGCTGGTTATAGTTTCCAGACTCGTATCCTTTTTCGCCACGTAATTCTACTCTGTGCTTGTCTTTGTTGTCTACCATGTGTAGTACATAAATATCATTACGCTTATCACGCTCTAGTTTTACAAGTACCGACTCTGCTAAACCTAGATTAAACAGTGTATTAGGGTTTGAATTCTTAGCAGCTTTGTTGTTTAGTGGCTTAGGCTTGCCGTCTTTGTTCATAGGGAACAATTTAGCAGTTTCTTTCTTATCCTGCCCGGGTCTGCTTTTGCCTTTTTTCTTACCATCGGCAACGTTTTCTTCTAAATCTGGATTATCTTCTAAGTCGTCCCAATGACTACCATCACGTGGCACTGGTTTAGGGTTAGTTAGTTTGAAAAATTCGGTGCTACGATTTGCCGTAGTACTTTGTTCTAACTTCCAATTTAGTTGGCTAGCAAGTTTTTTAGCAAATCTAGCATACAGTTTTGCTCTACCATCACTAGCATGTTCATCTCTGTTAGCATCAAAGTCAAAACTTTCTACGTGTTCGATGCCCACTGTGTTGATCCACTTTGTCATCATTGCTACTACAGTAGCAAACACTCTAAACTCATCGCCTGCATCTGTTTTGCCCATGCTCTTACCAACTGCAAAATCAATAGTAAATTGGTCATAGTTATCATCTTGGAAATCCATTCTTAACACACCGTTTGGCGTTTCTGCTGTTGCTGCAAAATTATGCGATGGACCTGGACCTTGTAAATTAAACGGATAAGGATTATCTAGTGCTTCTGTAATTTCTCTAAATCTCATCTAAATTATGCCCTCCTTCGATAAGAGCCCGTTCGTATGCTGTGTATCTTTTTTGCTCGGTTTGTAATACATCTCTAGCTGTGCGTATTGCTCTAGTGCCTTGTGGATGGTTTGGATTGATATGAACTATATCACCATTCATTAAGTCGCTTATGTTTGCTGCTTTTCCTACACGGTCTAAAACTTGATGAAGTTTATCTCTTGAATCATAGCCGTCGCTTTCGTAGCCTTTTTTGCCACGTACTTCAATACGTTGCGTGTCTTTGGTATCCATGATATGTAGTACATCTATGTCTTTGTCACGTTCTAAACGTAGTTTGATGCCTTCTGTAAGTCCTAAGTTGAATAATACGTTTGTGCTTTTGCCTTTTACTTTAGTGCTTAATGTAGGAGGACGTCCATCTTTGTCTACTTTGTTTCCAAACTTACCTGCTTCGATACTGGTTTGATTCACACCTACGTCTGGCGTTGTGTTAACACCTTTTACAATTCTACCTACGCTTTCGGCAATATCTCTAATCTTCATTTTGGGTACTCCTGGCCTTTCCAATAAGGACGACTAAACCATAGCTTAAACCATTCGTCAGTGCCCGGCTGTATATTATTCTCACGTTCTATTTGGCGTTTTTCTGTACCTGTCACGCTTATGTTAGAACCTTCATAAGCTGAGTATCCTTTGAATTCGTTTATGCCTGCTAGTCTGCGGATATTATCAAGTTCATCGGTCATTTTCTGCCGAGTCCTTAACTGCTCTTAAAAAGCCAACTATGCGTATCATAGCCACAACAATTAAAATGCTCGCTGATACAGTAAAACCAGTGTTTACCGCTTTTTCTACTCTGCTACGCTTTTTTAGTGATTTAGCTTGTCCGTGAAGTTCTAAAAATAGCTGCGCTAGGTCTGCGTCGGGGTGTTTAGATATAGCTTCTGCTAAGTTAGCAGCTAGTGCCTGTGTAGCACGCTCGTTTGGCTTATTAGCTACTACAGATTTCCTAACTTCGGAGATATTTTTTACTAGTTCTCGAACAGTTTCTCTATCTGGCTTTGCTACAGCGTTTATATTAACTGAGTTAGGTACAACACCGTCTGATTTAGTGGCCTGCTTTACAATTGCGTCAGCAAACTTTTCTGGATCGTTAAGTTGAGCAATATTTTTTGCTACTTTTAGTTGTGACTCGTAATAATCATCAAATAGATCTAACTGTCTAGCAGCACCTTTGGTATTGCCGACAGCTTTAGCAGCCGTCTTCAATAATTTAAGTGGGTTTTCGGAAACTATTTGGTTAACTTTCATTACTATGCATTAACTCCAAGTAGTTGTCCGAGTTTGCCAAACATTGCTTGCGCTTGTGGCTGCGCTGACTGCGTAACACCGGTCTTAAACGTTTCAAAATCGTTATCTAATACAGCTTGACGCATCTTACTAGCACTCATGCCGCTAGCATCGTCTGCGTCTGGATTGCGAGTAAGTCTATGCTGTTTAATACTGTTAAACTTGTAATGATGTACTTTAGTTTCAACATTGTTGTAGCGTTCGATAATAGGGAACAGCTTGTCTTCGCCTTCTACAAAGATAATATCAGTATAGCCCATCTTGTATAGTCGGTCAACAGCTAGAAGTGCTGTTTTAGCAAGACCTACAGCAATACCGTTAAAGCTTAGTCTGGCCCATTGTAATTTCTCGTCAGGACTGAGCGGATCTGTTGGTAACTTAGCAGCACGATCACTTAAGAATAAGAAACTGTCGCCTGGCTGCTGTTTAATAGCTTCGACCATTAGCTCATGACCGGCGGTAGCAGGGTTTAATCTACCAAATGCTAATACTGCTTGTTTACGCTTTTGACCACCTAAGCCAAATACTTCGTTAACACTTTCTGTTGAAACAACGTTAGCACTACCTGTCATAGCAGGCGCAGCACTTATGCCAGCAAGACTAGCTGCTACTTTTGCGGCTTTCCCGTATTTGCTGTACAGACTCTTTATTAGATTCCATAGTGATGTTACTGGCTTCTTAGCAGCTAGACCTATAATCTTAGCAACAGGCACACCAAGAATAAAAGCAGCTTCAAACAAAGAAGTGTCGCCTACTTTCTTAGCAAGATCACCTACGGTGGCATCTGGATCTCGAGCCCACTCTATAACATCATAGCTTATAAAACCGCCAGCCATTGCTAATGAACCAATATACTGACGAGCAACACTAGTGCTCATGCCAGTTGCTTGTGCGGCAAAACTTTTAACATGTTCAAAATTACGCATAGCAATTCTATTTTCTTCAGTTAGCTTTGCTATTTTTTTCTTAAACTTAATAGTACGTATTTTATCCATTTTTCGCAGTGCTTTTGGATTAAAGAACGTTGGATATTTTCTAGCATACGCTTTTGCTTTAGCAAGGTTAGCAGGATTTCTAACTACGGCTAAAGCGGCTTGGGTAGCAGATTGCTTTAAGCCTTGCTTGATACCGTGCTTTAGAATATTACCACCGACTTTCTTAGCACCTAATCCAGCAACACCGCCGCCGCCTAGCGTTAAGCCCAAGTTAATTGGATTAAGTATGTCGCCTATTAGTGGTAGTTGACCACCTGGTATTAGACCTTTGTTGCCGATGCCCTCTGGATGCCCTTGCTTTGCTAATTCTTGATATTTCTTTGCTTCTTTTTCGCTAAGGCCGAGCATTTGAAAATACTCAATAGTTTCGTTAGCGTTAAGCATATCCTGATAATGGTACTGACCAATAGCGTGAACGCTGCTCCATTCTATATTGCGATTTTCATTTAGCAGTTCACTTAGATACATTTGTATTCACCTTTTTGAATTCTCGGAAGTTCTTCGCTTGACAGAATGTTAAGTATTTCTTTAATAATCTCTTTAGCAAAAATTTCACGAGGCATATCGTATTTCTCACAGTACGACCCTACACCTTTTTTAATCATAGGCATAAAGTGCTTTGGCTTTACTGTCTTGTTTAGGTCAGTAATGTCGCTAGCTCTACTCATAGTAGGGTAGTAGTGCTTTGTATAAAAGTCTTTGTCGTTTCGCATGTACGTAAGAACGTCAGTAGGTACATCAAAGTTAGGAGTCATGTCTGTCATTACCACTTCCTACATGACCAGTAACGAGCTTTTGTCTTCGGTCCTGGATTATCACAGTTGTGTCTAGCACGAAAACTTCTACGTGCTGCGGGATTGTTTTTACGGATGCGCATAGTGGGGCGCTTGGCACTTGTACCACCGTGTCCAAAGTTTACTTTCTTTACATTACCGGTCTTTGGATCTTTAACGTACACTTTAAACTTTTTAACATCGCCACGCATTGGTTTGTTTAACTTAACTTTACGACCGCGGTACTCAGCTTCGAATAAATCATTTTCGTCAATACTGTAAGCAAGATGGCCAAACATTTCATGAAAGTCTTCGTGATCTTCTAGTGTAACTTCTTCGCTAAGTTCAATTTCTTTAAAGCGTCTATGTTCGTTAATTGCTTTAGTAGCTTCTTCAGAATAAGCAAAAGCACCGTTGTAGTGCGAGCCTGCGGTGCCTTCTACAATTGGCTTCGCAGTGCGATTCCAATGTTCTGCAATACGACGCTGCGCCATTTTGCGTTGTTCATTCATAATGTCTTCCTCGCTCATTGAGATTTCTATGTCAAAGTCTGTAATACCATTTTCTAGTAAGTAGCTTGACAGTGTATCGGCATAGTCGTCTGCTTCTGCTTCTGTAAGTGATCCGTCACCTTCCCAGTGGTATACACTAACATCAGGATCATCTGATTCTAATAGAGTAGTGTAAGGAATACCCGATTCAGAAAGTTGATGCTGTTTATTGACAAATAATCGTATGAATTGTGCCATGATAAATCCTTATATGTAGTATTTATCATAAAGAGAAGGATAGGGGAGCTATTACACTCCCCTATTATTTTTAGGTTAATCCCGAAATATTCACAGTTTCGATATCATTCGATACCATGGAGATCATGTTCAATGAAGCTCCGCCCTGGGTGTTTGGACTGACGTCGTTACGAATTTGAGCGTAAGCGTCGTTTGCCCCGTTGCCCATCAACCAAATTTGGGTATGGTTGTAATGAGAGGTGCCAGTAAAGTTGCCGCTAACACCGTCAATTAATAGTGTACTATCATCAGCAAATACAGACCCTGTAACATCGCCAGTAACGTCACCTGTGACATCACCAGTTAAATTAAATGCTGCTGTTGTAATGCTTGATTCCCAACTAGCACCATTCCACGTATATGTAGTCCCGCCTACAACATGCGTGTTGTTGATACTAGGATTGCTAGGAAATTGTATTGCCATTATCCCTCTCCGTTTTTAATATTTATCGGCACACTTAGGCTCCTGTGCCGCCGTTTAGTGTTTTTACTAGAGCTGCTAGTCGATCAATAGCGGCGCCGATCGTTGTTGGCGCCGTGCCGTTCCAGTCAGTTGGTGTAAAAGCATTGTACGCAGAGCCTGCGCCGCCTGCTACGCTAGTATTAATAGCAGCGCCGCCGATTGTAGTACCTGCTGGTAGGTCAGTCGGAGTAGTTAGAGTTAGTGTATTTTCTATAGTAACATCTGAGTTAAATATAGTAGGTGGTGTAATGTTAATTGCGCTACTATCAAGCGTATCAATATTTGCTGTGTATAGTGTATTTCCTATAGTAGCATCTGAGTTAAATATAGCGGCCGGGATAATATTAATTGCGCTACTATCAAGCGTATCGATAGTTGCTGTGTATAGTGTATTTATTTTAGCGTCTGTAGTAACATCAAGTACGTTAGTAGTTACTGTATTATTCAAGTAGTCTACAATTACAGTACTGTCGTCGCCTAATACATTGCCTATTAGATCAAGAGATAAAGTGTTGCCGTCGGCAGTGCTTTGACGAGCGTAGAGTTCGATAAAGTTACTTTCGATTTTAGCAAACGCACTGCGTAAGCTTTCGCCGTCGCCTGCTCTTTCTGCTGAACCTATGTTAATGTGTTCTTGCGTCATTCCCTCTTACCCTCAATAATTCATTAATATGCTACTGATACTACCTGTCTTCCACCCGCTTACTACAGCTCTAAGCCATACAAAGTTACCAGTAAAGTTGTAGTTTACATTAGAATTCTCACCGTCGTAGCTAACACTCGACAGTGTTATTTTATTATCATTAGAAGCAGTAATAGCTCCGGTAGTGTCTACTGTAGCAATTAGCAAAGTAGTTGGGTCAACTGACGAAAGCTCAACAGTAAACCAATCTTCGTCAGTGGGTTCTATAGCAAGACTGCCTTGTATAGCAATCTCTCCTGAGAAATTAGTAAGGTTGATTTGTACAGTATGTAAACCGTCCGAGCGACCAAAGTATCCGTCTCCTTTTACTTTGTCGCTTGTCGCAGCTTGAACTGAACTGTCCCCTGGGTGGACTTGTGATGATAAAATTGTAACACTGTTTCCTGGCATAGTATTATTTATCTGTTTTACTTAGGAAGCAACTTGTCGAGTCTTTTTATTTCAAAGCCAAACATAGAAACTACGTTTAAAACTTTATCGTCACGTACATAAAAGTAGTATGTGCCGTAATACTGAGCTTTGTTCTTTCTTATTGCTTCTATAGTGCTTGTTCCGGCACGTACATAAGTGTTATTATTTGTTTCGAGATAAGCAGCAAGGGCAGTGTCGTGTATTTTCCCTACAGTGATTTTATATTTGTACTGATCGGCAAAACTATGATAGATAGTATTAGGTTCTATGTTATCATTCTTTTGAACATGTAACTTATGTACACATGACAACTCCTTAGCAATATCACGAACCTTGCCTTCCTCATTAGAGTAGAGACTAAGATTGTTTAGTTCTACTCTTGTTTTTGTATCCGGAGCAGTTACGGTTAAGAAGTTATACAGCTTTTCGCAATCTTGGATATCTGTAGAAGTTGGTTGAAATCGACGTAGGGTCCATTTAGTCGGGTACCGCAGCGCTCCGGGCCCTGCTTGTTCGAGAGCTTCGTCCCAGTTAGCGCTGCTATTCATGTATTGCCTAGCAAAGTCGATTGTTTCACGAGCTTGAACACGATCTGCCGAACGAAACAAATGCCCTATACAAGTTATTAGCTCAAGTTTGTATTTGTATTTGTTATAGAACAGTCCGCTTGCTATTACTTCATGTAACATTTTGGTTGCTTTCGTAAGACAGAGTGATGTTCTTAGCTGCGCTAATAGTTACAGTGCCACCGTCTTTAAGCTCGCCGAACAGGATTGCTTTACTGAGCGGAGTCTTAATCTTCTCGTCAATGACTCGGCCTAGCGGACGAGCGCCCATTTCACGATGATAACCGTGTTTCATAAGATATGCTTTAGCGGTCTTATCAAGTTTTACAGTTACGCCCTTGCCTTTAAGTGTAACACGCAGGTCGCTGATAAACTTGTCAACAATCTTACCAATTACAGATTCTTCAAGGTAGTTAAACGTAACAACTTTGTCAAGACGGTTTCTAAACTCTGGCGAGAAGAATTTCTTAAACGCAGCGTCTTTGTACACTTTCTGCGCAGCATCACCAAAGCCGATTGTGTTCTTTTCACTGTCAGCAGCGCCAAGGTTTGTAGTAAGAATCAATACACAGTTAGACACGTCAATCTCTTTACCGTTACCGCCGGAGATCTTACCATAGTCCATTACCTGTAGCAGGATCTGACTGATGTCTGGATGCGCTTTCTCAATCTCGTCGAGCAACAGTACACAGTTAGGATGTTCTTGTAGCTTATTAATCAGCTTACCGGAACTATCACCATAACCTACATAGCCCGGAGGAGAACCCAGCAGCTTAGATACACTGTGTGACTCTTGATATTCACTCATATCAAAACGTACAAGTTCTACGCCTAAGTTGTCTGCGATTTGCTTAGCAGTTTCAGTTTTACCTGTGCCAGTTGGGCCCATAAACACAAAGCTACCAATTGGCTTGTTACGATCTTTAAGGCCTGCTTGTGCTACAAGGATCTTGTCTACTACTTGTTCAATAGCAACATCTTGTCCGTATACATAGCTCTTGATGTTTGACTCAAGATTAGCAAGGCTTGTAGTTTCACGCTCGCGAATGTTTTCAACAGGCATCTTGAGAACTTTAGCCATTTCAACTTCGATCTCAGAAGCCTTAACTACTCGCTTGCCTTCAAAGCCGTCGAGTAGATTAAAACGTGCGCACGCTTGATCAATAAGATCAATTGCTTTATCAGGAAGCTTTTTATCATGCTGATACTTTACACTAAGTTCAACAGAACGAGTAAGTGCGTTCTTGTGAATCTTAATTTTGTGATACTTTTCGTAGTACTTCTTAATACCAGCAAGGATAGCTACTGTATCTTTTTCACTTGGTTCTTCAACACTTACACGTTGGAAGCGTCGCATAAGCGCAGTGTCTTTTTCAAAGTGCTTGCGGAACTCATCCCACGTAGTGCTACCGATAACTTTGATAGTACCTTTAGACAGAGCTGGCTTAAGAATGTTAGCAAGATCGTTTGGATTTTCACTTTGTCCCGCTCCGGCACCGTTCATCATATGTGCTTCGTCGATATACAGAATAGCTTTTTCGTGCTGGATGAGATCTTCAAGCAGTGCGTCCATACGTTCTTCAAATTCACCACGGTAACGAGTACCAGCAAGAAGCGTGGTAATCTTAAGACTAAACACTTCGTAATCTTCAAGGAACTTAGGAACTTCTTTATTAACAATTCGGTATGCGAGTCCTTCGGCAATAGCAGTTTTACCTACGCCAGGGTCGCCAACAAGCATTACGTTGTTTTTAGAACGCCGGCCAAGCGATAGAGCAATACTTTCAATTTCTTCAGCACGACCGATAACTGGATCAATTTCTCCGTTAGCAGCCATTTCGGTTAAGTTGTCAGTATAACGTTCAAGCGGGTTTGCGTGCTTGCCACCGCCAGCAGCCAGTCCTTCTTCAAACATAAACTCACTGTATAAGAACTCAGCCATCTTGTCTTTGGTAACACCGGCTTGAATACAATAGTAAGTAGCAAGGCAGTTCTTTTCGTGAAGAAGACTTAGAATAATATCAGCTAAGCTAACTTTATCTCGATTAGAAAACAGTGCTTGTGCGAACGAGCGTTGCATTACACGTTCAACTGCCCGTGTCTTCTTTGCTTTAATCTTCCCTTCTATTACAATATCATCGCATTCGTTGAGTAGATGATTCTCTAGCCGATTCTTAAGGCTTTCGTAGTCAATGCCTAGTTCAGTTAGAGTCACTCCGAACTCTTCGACACACATGATAGCAAAGGTCAAGTGCTCAAGAGTTAGATACTCGTGCTTGAGTTTGCTTGCGTCTCTATTAGCTTTTTCAAAAGCCAATTGTACTTCTTCAGTTGTGTTTAGCATATGCTACCTTTTTTGTTAATGTTCTTATAATAACACTTTTGCGCTAAAAGTCAAGTGTTCTTTGTGTAAATCAAGTCACGAACGTGTGAAAGTTTTTCTATAATTTCTTCGTCGTGAATATCGGGCATGACAGCTTCGATTTTTAATAGTACATTGCCTGCGATTCCTGTAGAAATATTAGGAATACCGTAGCCTGAAATATTTAGTACAGTGCCGGGCTTTGTGCCTTTTCGTATGGTTACAGAAAACTCACGCCCTGTTGGTATTGTTACGGGCACCGAAGCGCCAAGCATTAAATCTAATATGTTAACAATGATTGTAGATGATATACTATCACCGGAGTCACGCTTCCAGTCTGAGTCTCCCTGAACTCTTATTGCTATTATCAATTTACCAGGCGGCATATGCGGATTTGAATCGTCGCCTAAGTTGGCAAATGTTAGCTTTTGATTGTCACGAATACCTTTAGGAATTTTAATAGTAATGTCTTTGGTTTTTCCACTGGGCAACTCGTAGCTAATGTCGACATGTTTATCAGTAAACTGATCGCTAAAGTTTATAACTTGCTCAACAAGTATGTTTTGGTTATGCTGCATACGCTTATAGTAAAAGGTTTGGTTAAGCCAGCTATCAAAACTATCACTTTGTTTAAACGTAAAGTCGTATTGACTACGCTTGTCTTGATCTTTTAGTGTGTTGTATGCTTCTGTTATTTTTGAAAACTTTTTAGGATCGCCGCCGCGGTCAGGATGACTAGTTAACGCAAGCTTTCTGTAAGCTGATTTAATTTCATCCTGACTGGCTGTTTTGTCTATATTAAGTATTGTATAGTAGTCGTCCATACTAATACTTATTTGCTATCCTTCTTCTTGTTAAAATTTTCTACACCTTCTTTGGCGTAAAAAGCAGCAACAATAGCAGCAACAGAAACAAAGTATGTAGGTGCTATGTCTTTAAGTAACCCACCTGCGGTTTCTAATCCGAATAAACTTGTACCGATTATCGAAAACGGATACAGCAACATGCCAAACAAAGCAAACCATGCCATCATACGCTGAGCATCTTGTTTCTTATCGTCGTTTTCGATTTGAATCATACGCTCAGCTTTTGCCATCTCTTCGTCTGTTACAATTCCGTCACCGTCTTCGTCAAATTGATTATATATCGAATCCTTTTCGAGTGATTTCCCCATTTACTTTTTCGCTTCCATTTTCTTTATAGCAGCGTCGTAGTCTTCTCGACTAACAATACCTTCATTTAACAAACGTTCTCTGTTAACGGCATGTGCTGCTTGCGTGTCTTCTTTTGATCCGCCAAAGTACGGCACACAATGTCCTTCTTGGGTCATGATTTCAGTAATCATTCGTCCGTCCTGCGCAATAAAGTCGCCGAGGATTCGTCCGAACTTGCCTTTCATGTCTTCGCCGTGTTTGTTAACTTGAGTTTTTAGAATACACTCGTCGCCGAGTATTTGTTTTAGTCTTGCTTTAGCAGCTTCGCCGAACAAGTCTTCTACTCTGTCACTTGTTCTCGACTCTGGTGTGTCGATGCCCATTATACGAACACGTTCGTCCTTAAGCATTACTCCAAAACCTAGATCAATATCGACATCAACTGTATCTCCGTCGATAACTTTTACTACGTATGCTCTATATTCGTACATTGTTTCCCTCCCCGAAAAATATACCTTATCTTCTAGTTTTACGCCTTCCGTAACCTAGTCTTTTCATGATGACTAATCTTTCGTCATCAGTATACGTTTTCCATCGAGCAATCTCCTCTCTAGATCGCTCGCAGCCTACGCAAACACCCTCTATAATGTTACATAAGCCAACACACGGAGTAACGTACACAGTTATTCTACATTAACGTAATAATTTTCATATGCTGCTATTATAGCCTGCTGCTGCTGTATTATCTGTCTTGCGTTTTGATAGTTAATTGATATGTTAGCATAACCTTCGTCTGATAACGAGAAAAATACAACAGGTTCGCCAGACTTTTCAAGTTCGGCAAATAATTGTTCATAGTTTTCTTCAGTGAGTAGCACCCATGACACTTCTTTTTGATCTACTGTGTCAATATCAGGCAGTGTTAGTTTTAGACGCTCAGTTGGCGCACTAGTTACTTGTATTGGAGTAACTAAGTTACCTCCGCAACTAGTAAGTGCCAGTAATGCTAGAGAAGCTAAAATTACTTTAATCATTTACTTTCTCCTCTTCTTCTGTTACTGGCGGCTGCCATAACCACGGACACTCGCTGTTAAATGAGTTGCCGCTTTCAGCAGCTAGCTCATCTTCTGTAAGGTCATCACCGCTAAGAATTTCAATACATCTGTTGGCTTTTACAGTAGCACGATTAATAATACGTTCTACTAACACCGGCTTTGCTTCGCCTAGTAACCCTAAGTCGTGTCGTTCTAGTTTGCCTATTAGGTTTTGATTTTGTTTGCGTATTGCTGCGAACTCGTCGTTTACTTTTTGTAGCTCCTCAGTCGCAAGTTTAAAATCTCTTTGTAATACTTTAATTGTTTCTTCGTTAGTCGCTACTGCTTGCTGAAGCTTTGCTTCGTTTGCCCTTGATATATCTAGCTGGGTCTGTAAGTGATTTACATACCAAAATATTCCAAGTGCTAATGGTATTAGAGCTGCTACTATAATTAGCATTAGCTTTGCTCTTAACATTTTACAACCTTTCTGCTACTAAACAGTAGCCGTTATTTTCAATAATAAGTTTGTTACCGTATTTGGTAATATCATAGTCACCTAGATATTTTACCATAAAGATTATTTCACCAAAGTCGTTAAAGTTATACGATTCTGTAAGATTAGCATGTACTTCATTATGAGTAGCAAAGTCAATTACATTAAATTGGATCGGATCGGAATATACCTTTTTAAGTGTTAGAATATTTTCATCGATCTTAATACTATCAAGAAAGCTCTTTTTAAAGAAATTATCTATGTTGTGATTTTCAGCTACTTTTAAATCTACACCGTAGCGATCAGGGTCAGTAATAACTTGCTTGGTTAGATTTTCTTCTGTAGCCGGCACACTTTTAAAGTTTTTGTAGTATCTAAACTTGTAGTCGTTACAGTCTGTAAGTTTTTCAACGCCGGATAGTATTTCTAAAATATGATTAATAGCCGACTTGTCTCTAGCTATTTCAGAAAACACTCTAAAGTGGCCATCGTCTTGTTCGCCGCTTGATACTGCGCTATCTAGAATAAAGTGATAGCCTGCTTCTAGAAATTTTACTAGATCTTTAGCAGGCGGTTCGGAGCTAACATCAAACGAAATAGTAACAATGTTTTTGTCTTCGCCCATCTTACTAGAGTACGTATCAATGTCAAACGTCTTTTTTACAAGATCCTTAAGATCACCTTGACTTAACCCCATTTTATACTCCGCCCATTGCTAGTGGATCAGCGCCGCCGAGGCCTGCCATATCGTCAGTAGCAATATCTTCAACTGGCGGCTGCTGTCCTGCGTCCATTTGTTCAACTTCGTCTTTGTTAAAAATGTCTTGACCACCGTAAACACTCTTCATCAAAGACTTAGGCATCTTAATACCTACAATATAAATCTTCTCTCTAAGAAGCTTGCCTTTTTTAGTACCAGGGCGAACATCATCTGTGTGCTTGATCTTCTTAGGAGTCACAAAGTAACTTGTGCCTGTTTTAACTAACACTTTATTACTGCGCAGGCGCTTGATAGCTGCCTCGTCTGGTCTTTTCTTATCGGGCCACATAAAGTAACAAGTTACCCAATACTTACTAGCCATCGGCCCTTGTAGAAGCTCGCCGTTGTCCCAGTTATCGTAAACGTAAATATCAAAGTATTCGTCAAGCACTCTCTCAAAATCTTTGAGAATTTGAAGAGCTGTTGTACTGTTATACACTCTGTCAATATTATTTAAAAGTCGTTCAACATCATACATAGTTTTTATCCTCTAATAGTATTTATCAAGCAATAGCTGTATATTTCTCTTTATCGACTGATATAAATATTTTTGCGGGAGAGTATAGGTGCTCTGTTGCACCGCTAACAAGGAGACCTTTAATGGGTATGAAGCGTAAAGCTAAAGCAGGACCAAACTACCAAAATCATAACAGTATCCAGTTGAAACCGAGAAATCAAAAACAACATGAATACATAATACAACTAACAGACTTTAAAAAACACATTGTATTCGGAATAGGACCAGCAGGAACAGGCAAGACGCTATTAGCTGTAAAAGCAGCAATTAAATCATTTAAAGAAAAAGAAGTAGATAAAATTGTTATCACAAGACCAGTAGTAAACGTAGATGAGGACTTAGGTTTTCTACCTGGCACACTAGAAGAAAAAATGGCACCGTGGACACGTCCGATATTTGACGTGTTTAAAGAGCATTTTTCTAACAAAGAAATTCATTCTATGATGAGTGAATCAGTTATTGAAATTTCACCACTAGCTTACATGCGTGGTAGAACTTTCAAAGACAGTTACATTATTGCTGACGAAATGCAGAACGCTACATCTAATCAAATGAAGATGTTGCTAACACGTATTGGCGATGACAGTAAGATGGTTGTAACTGGTGACTTAGCACAGACAGACCGTGCTCAAGACAACGGCTTAATGGATTTCTTAGGTAAATTAAATAGTAAACACAGTAACTATATTGAAACAGTTATGTTTGATCATTATGATATCGAACGTCACCCTGTGGTTGCTGATGTACTAAGGATTTACGACTAAGCACGCACTAGTACATACTTTAAGAATTCATTATAAGTATATACAGTGCCTATAGATTCTATAGTATCGGAATTTCCCCTTACTATTTCTATAGTTTTCAAGTAGTAAGGGGAAAGCCAAATCGCTTTCCCCGTTGCTGACCTAGTAGGCCACCAAGCAAACTTTTGCCGCCATTTAGTTTTTCGTTGGGTGTCCCAACCTACAAACGGCATCTATACAGCCATCTCTGCTTTGATGCTAGGCATAGGGTTGTAATTTTCTAGCATATAGTCAGTTGGCTTTGTTGTTAGCAGTGTTTCTAAACTATTGAACTTTGGCATTGTTAGTTCTGGCAACAAGCTAGGTTCACGGGCTAGTTGCTCTGTAACTTGAGCAATATGATTATTATAGATATGGCAATCGCCACCGCTCCAAACAAAGTCTCCTACTTTTAGATTACATATCTGCGCAAGCATATGAGTAAGCAAACTGTAGCTAGCAATGTTAAATGGCACACCTAAAAACATATCAGCACTACGTTGATACAGCTGACAACTAAGCTTGCCGTTAATTACACTAAACTGTGCTAGTGTATGACAAGGAGGCAGTGCCATTTTGTCAATTTTGGAAACATTCCACGCACTTAAAATATGCCTACGTGAATTAGGATTCGTTTGAAGGTCGCTTATTAGCTTTGTGATTTGATCAATCTTATCCCAGTTTCGCCATTGTACACCGTATACTGGTCCTAGCTGTTTCTCTGTATCTGTATTACGATATCCGAGCGCAACACCTTGGGCATCGGCGTTAGCAGTCCAAATAGTTGTTTTGCCTACTAGTTCTTCACGAGGTTGATCATAGTGAATTTCAGCTAGTCTGCGTTCGTTACTGCTGCCTTCTAAGAACCAAAGTAGCTCACTTACTACGCTGCGCCACGCTAGCTTTTTAGTTGTTACAGCAGGAAAGCCTTCTTGTAGATTGAAACGCATTTGATAACCGAACACTGCGGTTGTGCCTACGCCTGTACGATCTTCGACAGATTCGCCGTTTTCTAGTATGTGTTTAAGTGCTTCTAAATATTGTTTCATTAATCTTCATTCTTTACTAAACTAAACCCGACATGTGTAAACCACATTCGTGAATGCTTCATTGCGAAATCAATATCTTTTTCTGGATAACCGCTTTCCTTAAGCATCTCTTTATAATCTTTACCGTCTGGTAAATGCTTAGGGAAACCATACCTCCATCCAGAAGGGGGATCAATCATTGTACCATACTTGTGATGTACTGACTTAATCATTATTCATCGTCCTTACGTTCGTGTGGGTTAAGTTCGCCGGGAAGAATGTATCCCAATTCTTCCTCAGCTTCTTGGTTGACGATGAGAGCGTTAATATCTACAACTTCTTCTTCACAGGCTCCGGTACAGTAGCAGCCGTTTGGAGAATGGCATCCACGTTTCATCTTTTGTCTTCCTTTATTTTTAGGCATTGCTCGGTAGTTTCATCCATTTTTCTACGTAAATGCCATCTGTTGGCTGAGCATAGTACATAGAGTACTGCTCTTCAATTATAGTACGAGGAAGGAATACATCACACTGATATGTGCCTTTTATTCTACTAAGCCAAAATTCATCAATAATGCTTACACAGCTATTAAGTATCTGTGCGCCACCTATGATCCAGATATCTTGTTTGTTGCCTAGCTCTATTATTTGCTTTACTGGATTAGGCTCTAAGTTTATTGCTCCTGGTGCGTCGAACGGAAAGCTACGTGACAGTACATAGTTGTCACGGTTGGGCAAAGGTTTTATAGGCAGACTATCCCAAGTGCGTCGTCCCATGATAACTGGCATCCCAGTAGTACAGTTTTTAAACCATTTTAAATCTGCTGAATTATGAGGCCACGGTAAGTCACCGTCTTTGCCGATACCCCACGCATCGTCGCACGCTAAAATAGCTCTAATCATTAGTCGCCCTTTCCTGGCTTGTCTGAGAAGTGTTCCAACTTGCCTTGTATACCGTGCCACTCAGCAGCATCGGCCGGTACATCTTCAGAGCGCATCGCAGTAATGTTAGGCCACGCCTCGCTCCACTTTTGATTAAATTCTACCCATTCCTTTGCGCCATCTGCCGAGTCAGGTAAAATAGCATCAGCAGGACATTCGGGCTCGCATACGCCGCAATCAATACATTCGTCAGGATTAATTACAAGCATATTTTCGCCTTCGTAAAAGCAGTCTACTGGACAGACGTCAACGCAGTCCATATGCTTACAACGAATACATTGATCATTTACTACGTAAGTCATACTTCATTCTTTTCCAAAACTTATCTTCACCTTTGCTAACATTCTCATGCCATGCTTCAGCAGCGTTATCATCAGCTAGGTCTGTAATATACTTATAGCACTCAAACGTCGTTCCTGTCAACCGACATGTTTTAGCAATACCGTATGCTTCCATGTCAACGCAGTCGCTTGTTAATTCAGGTTGTGCTGTTACAAAGTTATCACCCGTGCTTACGCTGTAATCGTGTACATCTGATATTCTAATATCACTAGCATGAAACTGATCATACGGTGTTGTTCCTAAAGGTACCAACGGACGAGCGTCAATATCTCTTTGGCGAACAACACCGATTTCCAGCAAACTGCCGACGTGTAACTTACTGAATGCGCCGGCAGTGCCATAGTTGATAATCTTCTCGCAGTCGTTACGAAGAGATATCATGGTAGCTACATGAGTAGCATTTACCTTACCAACGCCTGTATAGACGATAGTGTACTTTTCAGGATTTGGATTGGTTGAAAGCTCATCCTCAAGAGCTACTAAGATATAAATCATTTGATATTAACTAACTTTTCTCGAAGTTTTGTTTGTGTGTTTGTAGAGTTATTTTGGTTCCCAATGCTCTACACATCGAGGTTCGTACATGCCCATGCTACCTACCTGTACACGGTCACCGCTAGCTTTGAGTCTGTACGTTTTTGTAGCAGGCGCACCGCATTTGGTACACACTGCTGCAATCTTTTCTACACGGTCTGAGAGAGCCATAAGCAACGCTACAGTTTCAAATGGCACTCCCCTGCTGTCTTGGTCAAGGCCAACAGCAACAACGTTAATCCCGGTGCTGAGCCATTTTTCTACAATTTCTACAGTTTCTGTTGCGTTAAAAAACTGTACCTCGTCGAGACAAATAGTATCAAAGTGCTTGGGTTTTACATTATGATCTTGATCAAACTCTACAATAGAGCTAACACTTACGCAAGGATGACTTAGCTGATTATGTGTAACAATTTCAGATTCGCTGTAACGATCATCTTTACTTGGCTTAATCACTAGAACTTTTTTGCGCTGATGACCGAGCCAAAGAACACGACGTAACAGCTCACTAGTCTTGCCGGCATACATAGGGCCTGCATAAACATCTAATTGTCCTCGCATATTATTCTCCTAAACGTGCTAATCTGATAAGCGTAGCAGCCAGATTAATTTCTGGATCTACTACAAGGGTGTGATCAACCAAGCCCTGCTTAATAATTAGCACTGCTTGGTCTTGTTGCTGTTCATTTCCGAACAGCTCAATATTATCGTATAGCCAACGATAAATTTCTTCCATTTCTTCTGCTCGCACTGAGCCACACAGCATCTTACGAGCTTCTTGGATCTTGCCTGCCTTGAACAACTCAACCATGTCAAGTTTCCAATCAGTTTCGCCGCTGTCGCCTTGCTGCGGAGTAACAAGCGTGCCGTCGACAATATTTTGCTGTACCATGTTGATACACTTACGCAGATCAGGATATGTAGCCTTTACGTAAGTATCAAGTACATCGAGATCAGGCACAGTGCCTTCGGTGATCAAAATTTCAGCAACACGAGCAGTAAACTCTGTTTGATCGATCTTAGCAATGTGAAAGCCCTGACAACGTGAATGAATAGCAGGAATGATTTTGTTTGGATAGTTACACGTTAGAATAAAACGTGCGGTGCTATGATATTCTTCCATTACACCACGAAGCGCTGCTTGTGCGTTAGGAGACAAATAGTCTGCCTCATCAAGCAGTACAACTTTGAAATCGCCAAACGGAATCATTTGTACAAAGTTTACAATCTTGTCACGAACGTCGTCTACAGAGTTTGTACGACTTGCGTTGATCTCAAGAATGTCAAGCGGATTAAGATCAAGTTCGTTAAACAGCAGTTTAGCAAGTGTAGTCTTGCCAATGCCTGCGTTGCCGCTAAACAGCAAATGCGGAATAGTCTTTTCTTTTATCCAAGTGTTTACTTGATTGCGTTGTGCGTCATCTCTAAACACATAACCGTCTACTGTTTTCGGACGGTATTTTTCTACCCATAATTCTTTCATTATTTAATCCCATAAATTTTCATAATATTTTCCAAACAACCTAAAACCATTGCTCATGCGATCCTGGTGCGCAGCTCTGCCTTCATGGTCAATCCATTCAAAACTACCAGCCATTGGCCCATTCTTTTGATCCTCGATATAGTCTCCATAATAATCATCTTGCCAATCATCACGGCACTTTTGTTCGAACGCCCAAATCATTTCATCCATGATCCAATCCCACCGATCAAAGAACTTGGGGTCAGTAGTACCATCTCCTTCGTATGCTTTTTTCCATTTAGCAGTAGGACGTAGTTCTTTCGGAACATCTTGCGGATCTACATTAGGAGCACCTTGTTTAGTTTCTTTCAATTGTACAAGCATAGGTAGGATGATTAGAGCCAGGGTGTGATCCATACTCCAAGTATCATAGTCGTGAATCTTTATATTTGTTCTCTGATTACGGGAATATCCAAACCAGTTGTATAACCAGTTGTGATAAAACCTATGAGTAGGAAAAGGACCTATTTTAACTTTCATGATGACCTCTAAGTTTAATATCCTTTAGAAACACTTTAAGAGTTTGGCCATTGTCTTGATAGCTCAACTCAACACTCACTCCGTACTTAACTATAACTCTACCGGTTTCGTCAATTACTTCAAAACGGGTTACTTTGTCATTCTTCATAATAATCTACCACCATTGCCATTTCAGGTTTGTCAGGGAGTTGGAATATCTTTTATCCAAGTGTTTACTTGATTGCGCTGTGCTTCGTCACGAAACACATAACCGTCTACTGTTTTTGGCCGGTATTTTTCTACCCAAAGTTCTTTCATTACGCATTTTCCTTTAGTTGCTTGCGAGCTTCCATTGTTAACTCACCGAGAATATTAAGACCGTCCCAGTTAGCTTGATCTTGTGCTTTAGCATCTTCTGGGTGTAGCCCAATGCCCCAGATTCTATCTTCGGGTGAAGCTTCGGCAATAACTTTATCACCTGTACTTAGTAGCAGCTTTTTGAGAGCAGGATGAGATTTGAACTTAGCAACAATGCCCGGCAATACTTTTTCTCTACACACTGACATCCAGGCGTTAGCATCAAAATTGCGTACTTTGCGTCCGAGCCTCTTTTGCTCATCCGGGTACTTTGCTTTCATGATCTTCTGTTCGATTTCAGTGTCGTTGAAGAAGCGAGCTTTTTCAGCCATCATGTACTGCTCAACACAGTTATACTCAACGCCTTCAATTACAAAACCAGCTGGGTACCAATTAGAAAAGATTCCGTCCCAAAACAGAATCATTTCATCGTTTTCGTATTCCCAATGTTCGTTATACATTACTCATTCCCTTCGTCATCTTTAAGAATAAGCTCTGCGTCCATTTCGGCCAATCGGCCAAGGGCGGCTTCACGTGCATCTTCTACCGCATCATATTCTTCCTGTGTGATGACGGGAATGTCGGGAGATAGCATACTCGACTGTACGTTGCTAAAGATTAGAGGTTTAGCCTTTTCTTCTCCGAGCTTCCATACTGAATCTACAGAAACAGGCTTGGTGAGTGCTTCCCCATTGTGATAATATGTTACATGGGGCTCAAATGTGTTCTCAGCATATGTAATTTTTTTCTCTAGTTTACGCATTATTCATCCTCCTTTCCGTTTAAATCCTCACACCTTTTTGATATCAACTTTATAAGTGTCGTAGTTGTTTGTGTTCCCTGTGTAGTCGTCGATGAACGATTCAGGAATGTTTGGATTATAGTGCTTGAGTTCGTCAGCAGTATAAGTGCCGGGTTCTTTAACACCATACTTGTCAAGTAGATCAAGAGCCCACTCGGTGTATTCTTTGCGAGACGTAAATGACATTAAAGATCTCCTTCTTCTCGGTTTTCACTGTAGAAAGCATCAAACTTACCACCAGGGTAACGTGCTTCTAGTTTACGGACATTTTCAGCAATTACTTCATTAGGATCTTCGCCAATTGCGTTTACAGCATTTACCCAGTACCACATAATATCACCAAGCTCACGCTTCATATGAAAAACAGTTTCTTCATCACAAGGTTTGCCTTGAAAGACCATTTTCTTTACAACTTCAGCAAACTCGCCTGCTTCACTTGCCAAGCCAATAGCACCAGTGACAAGCCGTGCGCTGTTTACTTCAGCACCGTCTTTACCTGTTTCCATATCGATCATGCGATTGTACATGTCAACAGTGGATTTAGATTCGTTGCTGGTTACTTCGTCTACAAAGTCTTTGTATTTGTTTAGATCTACGATGTTAGTCATTTTAGTCCTTTATGTGTTGCTTTTAACTTTAGCTATTATAGCAAGAGCAACACATAAAGTCAACTAAAATCGCCTTCGATTCCGTTTATTGTGTAAGTTTTTCCGTTGAAGCCTTGATCCATTTTTTCAATTTCGGTCATAGCTTCGCCGTTCTTTCGTTCATACGGATTGAACTTTGTTTCGTCCATTTTTTCTAACAAAGTGCGTGGACGCCTTTCTTTATTAGACTTTGGTTTATGCTTACTAAAAATACGCATACACTATCCTCCCGGAGTAAAGTCTTTAGGTGTATACCATCTCTTTTGATTATGCAATCGACCTAGTAGTTCTTGTATTTCGTGCATTTCTTTTTTGAGCGTGACACTAGTTGCTCCTTGAGCAATAGCCATCCCTCGGCGCCCTGCTTTTGCCATTAGTGCCGATTCAATTATTTCTATATCTCTAACTGTAAGATTAAACTTTGTGTTAGGTTTCATAGTGCTTCTGTCCTGTTTTATTCATTACCAAAGCCCTAGTGTTCGGCCATTACCTGCTATAATAGCAAAACAAGTAACAACGTGTAACGCAATCCAGAATGTTCGGAATGCTAGCGCTTTCTTTACGTCTGTTTGAGAGATGGGCAAGAATTCTGGTTTGTCGTCATCGTTAATGCCGATCGGCATTCCGACAGTTCTTGCCCATACTTTAAGCCAGCGTCGCTGACCGCTCATTAAACAAAATCGCTTGGGTCAACGGTCATGTGCTCGCCGTCGTTGTATTCAGTACCAAACAATACATCGTCAGGCTTTGTCTCACTGTATCCAAGTACAGCAGTATTTTCTACCATACGAATAGTACCTGTAAAGCCTTCGGTATCAAACTCTACACCACGAGTCCACCGCCCGTGTTCGATTAGAATCCAATCACCAACTTTATAGTCGTCTGTGTTGCGTGGGCCTTTGTCAAATACACGACCCCAGCGTGCGTGTACGCCGCGGCTCTTGCCGTCGTCGCTGCCTAAAATTAAGCCACCTTTGGTTTTCTGTTCACCAAAATCCATATCCGAAACAAGAACCTTGTCACCGATTGCTTTTACTTTAGATGTAAATGTTTTCATTTATTCCTCGTCTGGTTTTGCTTTGCCTGGGTCGGCTACTACTACTGCATCATTGTTTTTGTAATAATCAGCTAATACTTCGTCACGGGTACGAATAATCTTGCCGCCGGGACCGATTTCATCTCCCCGTGCGTTTACTTTCATACCTAGCCCTACTGCCGGAGTAAGTTCATTCTTTTTACGTAGCATGTCCATATCAATGACTGTGCCACGCATAGTTCTGTGTTGTGGTCTACCTTTTGATTTTTCTACCATGGTATTCTCCTTTGTATGTTACTTATCTTAAGAACTCTTTGTAGTCTAAATTATACTTAAAACTGTCTATGCGATGTACATCTAGCAAGTATAACACATAGCTTGCTACTGAGCTACCTCTGCCAACACCCCATACAATATTATTCTCTCGCATAAAGTCTACAAGATAAATCATATAGCGTAATAGATCCAGCATTCCGTGTTCTTCAAATTCTGCTAGTTCTTCCCATATACGATCTTGAACATCCTGCGAACACGGCGTTTTAGCTTTACTCAGTACGTAATTGTGTACATTAATATCTTTGTATTCCTGAGGCATTAGCCATTCTGATTGACATACTGTGTCAAAGGTCTTTTGATCTACGTCTAACGAAATATACTTCTGTAGTTTACTCAGTCCTTGTTCATCCATAGCAGCATTGAACTTGTCTATTTCATCACTTGGATCGCAGAGAACTACATGACATTTATCAGCATTGCCCTGATAAATCATGTCTATTAGATCGTTATTCGTAAAACGAGGCACCCCGAGGTCGTCAGTTTTTATAAGCATAGTATTAGTTTAGTTGATGTTGATTAAGTTGTCAAGATCTTTATTGTCGTCATCTTGTCTTTGTTGAGATCGAACTTTTCTTTCTTCGAACTCAAGTTTATACATGTCAAGTATTGAAGCCATTTGCTCACGCACTTGAGGATTCGACGTCATAAAGTACTTTCGAGATAGATCCTCGATTTTGTCTATAAGTTGAGCTTCGCTAAGTTCCGAAGCACCGTCTACAAAAGGATTCATTAGCTTGTGTACTGTCCTAGGTATCTTGCGAACACAGTTACACCACCGTTAGTAGTCCAAAGCTCAACAAACACAGGATCGTTAATGCTGGTTACAGTAAAGGATGCTGGCCAACTAGAGTCTTTCTTGATAGTGCCGCCGTTGCCTGCTATCCAGCTAATAGTTCTTTCAGTACCGTCACCGGTAATCTGTAGCTTTAGCTTACCGTGCTTTGGTGAGTTAGGCCAATCAATAAGGGTAAGTGTAATATCTGCGCCTGCCTGTAGCAATTGATACGGAGCAAACTCCCAGTCAATGTCAAGGTCATTGGATATAGCACCGTAGCTATAAACTGTTTCAGTGAAGTTTTCTTGCTGAAAGTTAGTAAGCTTATTACCAGCGAAGTTGTTATCGCCGTTGGTCTTAGCGGTGTTAGTCTGCAAGTCTTCGATTTCACTCTTAGCTGCGACTAAGCTATTTTTTGTAAGGTTGAAGTTATCTCTAAAACCTTGGCTGTTATTATCTTGTCCTGCGACAGGAAAGTTAGCATCAATGTTATCTGCGGTAATGTTACTGGCCATTTTTTGTCTCCGTAATATTTATCTTGTTAAACCACATACTCTTTATTTTGGAACACTAGATATTGATCATCTGCGTTCGACTCTGCGTTGTCAATTACTACTCGATCAATATCTAGTTCAAACTGTTTAAAGTCTATTTTTTGGTCTTCTATTTTTTCTTTGATTAGTGCGCTTCCGCCTGGCTTACAGTAACAAAGTACTAGAGCCGGCACGTAGCCTATTTCAGCAATAGTAGTTTGCGGAGTCTGCATCCATAAAGGCAAAAAGTCTTTTTCAGTCTCGCCTATTTTGAGTATTTCTTCTCTTAAGTTAGTAATACTAGATATTGTTTTTTTGTTTTTGTAAATGCCATCAGCTGTATACAAGTCTATGTCTACAGTAACTACGTTTGGATTGCTCGGGCGCAATTCGTAGTTTGTACTAGACCCAACTGTTTGTAAACTAGTCTCTAGTATGTTGCCTAGTCGACTGTACACAAATAGTTGATGTGCTAACAAGTATTGTAGTGTGCCGTTGGCTCTAGTTTCTATGTCTAAACTGCTAGTAAAGTCAACAACAACATCGCCTTGTTCTCTAGTAGTTACTACTAGCTCATAAGGGTCGCTATCGTATGTTTCGTCAGTAACGTCGTAGTGACTACTGTTGACTAACAACGGTGTATGATCTTGATGCGTGTAAGACTTGCGTGTTTTGCGATTGATTAGTGTTTCGTTTGGGTCAACTAAGTCTAAGTATACAACTTCGTAGATAATGTTTTGAGTGCCGGGTTCTTTCGCTACTGCGGTTTTTAACCTGCCTATGCTGTATGTTTTGCGCTTACCGTACAAATTTGCTGCTGCTACATAGTAGCGCATGTTCTTAGTTTCAATACCAGCGTACAACAGAACTGTAGGATCGTATTGTATACCAAAGTTAGTATCATTCTGTCTGTACAGTTGCTCTGGCAAGAATATTTGAGGGTCACCTATGATATCTCTAAATGCGTCACGCTGTTTTCTTGTTAGCATTGGCTTTAGATGTAGGTTACTAAATTCTTTACTGTTTGGGTCATCTACAACTAGTGTAAACTTACGTGTAGTTATGCTATAACCAAAGTGATCTTTAACTTCTACAGTAAACTCAAACTTTCGATCCATGCGTGTAGTATTAGCATCAAACTTGGTAGTACCGTTATCAAAAACAGTAAGTCCTTGTTCGCTTGTGTTGCCGAAGCTTTTTACTGTACCAATGAGCTCGCCGCTAAAGTCAAGACGCATGCCTGGGGGCAAGTCACCTGACTGTACACGATATACTAGCGTAGCATTAGGAACACTAGTGGATGCTTGTATTCGCTTTGTGCTTGTGTAGTTTGCGCTTACACTGCCAAGGTCGCTAGCAGTTAACCAAGAAATTTCACTGTTTACTTCGCCTAACAAGTTAACCGTGAACGTTTTTGTACTCTTGGCTTCTTCTGCTTCTGTTAGATCAAAAATGCCTAGGTTAATAGCAGTGCCCTTTGGCATAACTGTGCGTGTACCGTAAGTAAGCGTGATCAGATCATAGTCTGCATGGCTTAGGTCGGCTAACAGAATTTTGTAAGTGTTACCTTCAACTGTAAATGTTCTGCCTATAAGATCAGTAGCAGTGACTTTTTCAGTTTTGCTAATTTTTAGTGTAGCGCTGTTTAGTGCTGCTGCTTCTTCTGTTTTCTGTTGTAGCTCTACACGCTCGGAGTCAAAGCTTACACGTATGGCCGATACTGTAAACTTATAAGTTTCAGTAATACCTTTTTGGTAAGGTGTGCGTCCTACAATGTAGCCGTTACGGAAGTCAAGTCCTAGGCCCGGCGGCAGCACACTGTCAGTACCGTCGTCGTTGATTTCTTCCATACGATACCAAACAAGCCCACCTAGTGTACTGTTATTGATTACCTGTAACGGAAGTGAGATATAGTTGTTTGCTCTACGGTAACCAAAGTCGCCCGGAGTAAGCCAAATTGGCCTGCGCAGTTTAGAAGCATCAGCAGTAAATGTACCTGTGCCAGCCTGCATTGTTGTAATGTCAGCAGTGAAGAAATCATCGCCGACTACAAAAATTCTAAATGTTCTCGGTACTACGTTTTCGCCGTCAGTTACGTCAACTGTAAATTGGTAGTATCTGTTTAGCTTTTTAGGTGTACGGGTATTTACAGAAATATCATACTTTACTAGATCATAGTAGTAACTGTCGTACCCATTTGTTGAATTAGCAATGGCACTATACCAGTCATAGCCCGTTCCTGCGCCGTAATCGTAAGGCGCAGCGTCGTAGCCGCCTTTGATACTTTTTTCAATTGCTAGTATAGGGTCAACTACACCTTGAATTTTACCATCGTGTGTTAGCACTAAGCCCGGAGGTATTTGTCCACTTTTTAAACTGTAACGCAGAACTTGCCCTGCCCGAATATCTTCGTCTTCGACAACCAGTTGAAAATCAACGTACGAGTTGTCTAACACAAAGTATTGATCGTTAGGGCCAGCAGGTAATAAATCTTCTGGAGTTTTCCATACAGGCAAGTCGGATCCCACAACAACAATGTTAAATGTACGATCAAATGTATGACTGTTGTATGTAGCTCTTAGTACAAACCTAACTTTAGTCTCTATCGGTACTTCAACTGGCGTCCCTGTAATTTGATTACCATCTATTCTAAGACCAGACGGTAGCTTCCCACTAATGACTTCAACTTGAATTGCTGTAGAGTCAACACTGTCTATTAACGGAAGGTCAATCGAAACAATATCGTTTTCGTTCACAGTAGCAATTGTATTGCCTGATTTTTTAGTCCAGATTTGTTCAGCTTGCATCATATACTCCTATTGTATTTATTAGGATACGATGCTTCCAAAGTCGCTGTTTAAAGCTCCGGGAGCAGTAAATGTACCGTAGTCTAGATCCAATGTTGCTATTACATATTCTTGGCTAGTAGTAACTTGATAAACAATCCCGCCAAGATTTAAATCTTCAAACGAGCTTGTAATACCAATACCGTTTACAGTACCAACTAAGTTACCAGTAAATGTAGAAGCAGTTATGCCAGTGACATTTGTAATACTAAAGTTACCAGCGTCTAAGTTGCCACCTAGCGCAGGAGCAGTATCAAGAGCAACAAGGCCAGTTGGATCTAGCGATATTTGAATATCGTTGCTTGAAATGCCAGCATTAACATTGCCAACGCCTTTTATGCCGAAAGACTTACTAGTGCCGGCAATATTAACACTATCGCTGTCAGCTTGAATAGTAAAGCTTTCATTACTGTTAATTGTTATTTCGTTATCAGTAGTGCTTAGCGCTATATTAGAGCCTGCTACTAAAGATTTGAAATACAATATATTATTTTCTTTGCTGTAAAACACACCCGAGCCGCTGCCCAAGTTTTCAACACTATTAGTAAACGAGAAACGATCATCAAGATCAAGAAAGTTTTGATTTACTTTTTCAAACGCAACACGTAAGTTATCGCCAGTACCGTCGTTTGCGATTGTGCCTATGTTAATTGATTGTACTGTCATTTATCTCTCCGTTAAACTATTGCGCTTAGTGCTGCTTTTTTCCAGCCGCTTGCTGTTTTAATGTATATAAAACTGTCGTCGTATCTTATTTCACCAGTATTACCTGGGTCTGCGTTTGCTGTAGGAGCCGAATCAGTAGTAGCTTCTATTTTGCCTGTAACTGTAGTAGCTGTTATTATGTTAAACTTATTAGAATCAGACCCGATATTATGTACACCGTTGTTGTTTGGAATAACATTGCCACGTACAGTACCGTCGAGATTTACAGCGGCTAGTATACTGTCAATCATTACAGTGCTATCGTCGGCAAATACAGAGCCAACTAAGTCACCGGTATTGTTTACATCAACAGTTATGACTCCGTTTTGTAGATCACTCGCTGTTATATACCCTGCGTCGTTAACAAGCAAACTGTTATTAGACCCAGTTGTTAGCGCATCAGTAATACCGTATCCAGCAAGTGTAGTAGGCTTGCTTGTTAAGTTAGCAAATGATACTGTTGTTAAATAACCTGCGTCGTTTGTTAGTATGCTTACGTTAGCACCTGATGAAACTGCGTTAATATCGTTTGTAAAGTCACTTAGCGCAGTAGGGCGGTTATTAAGATCTGTGTAGTTAGCAGTAGTTGCCACGTTCTTAATAGTTGCGCCGCCGACAGTAGCGGAGTCAACAACAACACTAGGCGCTGTTACTACACCGGTAGCTGTTATGTTTAGTACGCTGCTTACACTGCTTCCTGTAAGATTAAGGTTGTCTCCTGAGGGGAGTTCCTTAATCTTGTTTGAATCAGTTGAGTCAACTATTAGTGGATATCTGTTAGCCATGTTACGCTCTCTTTTATATATTTATTACTTGCCGACTAGTGTTTCAACTACACCTTTGTCGTTATCGATCTTATCTTCAATTGCTTTGCCGATCACACTTCCAACTTTAGGGTCGTTATCAACTATAGCATAACCAGGAACAGCACTAGCAACTAACATATCCCCTTTGCTTACTTGACCAATTACGTTTACTGGAACACGTCCTACAAGAGCAATACAAGCAGCAATGCCTGGGCAGTCTTGATTCATAGTAAACGCAGCATTGTTAGAAACTACGCCAGCAACTTTTGTAGACCGATGTTCAGTACAACCGGTAACTTCTTTCTCGCCGCCGAATACAAGTACCGTGCCTACTTCGTATGTATGATCAGCTTCGTAGTATTCTGCGATATCAGCATAAGTAGCTTCAAATCTAGATCCAACAGTTAAGCTCCAGTTACCAGTAATAGTACCAGCAGTGCCACTTGCGCCTGTTGTAATTGTATTAGTTTTTACGTAAGAACCAGCAGCAACTTCTAGCCCGCTATCGTTGATTACAACTTTAACATTGCCATTGGATACAGCAACAATAGCGTCAGCAGCAGACTCAGCAAATCCGCCACCTGCTCCTAAGCCAATACCAGTACTAGTAGCATCTTTTTCAGTAGCAGCTTCTAAGAAGTTTGTGTAAATCCAAGTAGACGCTAGTTTACTTGTGTTTGCGCTATAACTACTAGCATTTTGGAATGTGCTGTTAGCTACATTGGCAATGTCGCCTACTTGAACTGCGCCGCCTGTTTCTAGTACAGGGTTACTAGCACCTTCGCCTCTTAGCAGCACGCCGCCTGCTGTAGTTTTAAGTACAGTATCAGTGCCGTCTACATCAAGTATCTGGCTGCCATCAATTTGATAAGCAGTAGCATCTACTTCACCAGTTGCTGAACGCTTAACTACAGAGTTGTTAGACGTTGTAGCTGACAAGTTAGTTAAACCGTATGACCCAGACGCAACTTGTGTTAGTACCTTTGAACCAGTGTTGTCTGCTGTAAAGTCTGCATCTACAACAGCACCGCCTGCGCTAATTAGACTGCTAATGGCAATCTCTTCTACATTACCTGTACCAGCAGTCGTTCTACCAAGTACAGTGCTTGTAGCAATTTGTTCAATGTCTGCCTTAGCTATGCTGTTAGCAGCAATATCAACAGCACCTGACGTTACTGTAAAGTGTGCGCTAGCAAAACTAGCAATACCTTTAGCGCTTGTAGTAGCATCATCAAGAGCAAGTTTGCTTTGCGCAATAGCAGCACTAGCGTTTACGTCGTTGTTAACAATAGCGCCTGCTGTAATAGCACTTGTAACAGCGTTAGCGCCTGTGCGTGTAAGTGTTACGTCGCCTGTAACAGCAGCATCTTCCCAAGCACTGCCGTTGTACACCAGGAAGTCGCTTGTAGCAGCTGAACTAATACTAGTATCAGCTAGTTCGCTAATGCTATCAAACTCAGCTACTTTAGAGTTAACGTATGCTACGTTAGCGGCGTCGGTAGTTACGCCGCTGTTTGTAGTAAGGTTAGTAATACGGAAACTGCTACCCATGTTAAGGTCGCCAGTCATCGTAGCGTTACCTTCAAGGTCGAGGTAACCTGGACCGATCTTATCGCCGCCGGCAATCACCGATCCGGATTCGTCTAGGTGTAAACGTCGGTCAATGTATGTCTTAACAGCTTTCTCGGTTGGTACAGCACTATCGGAAACACCGCTCATACTTGTATCAGTTGAGAATTCGTTAACTGTTGTACCAGCGGAAAATCCAAGGCTCACCGCATTGGAAATACCAACACCACCTTCAATAGTAGTGTCACCAGTTGCTTGGTCTACGTTAAAGAATTGACCTACACGGAATACGCCAAACTGATCAGTACTTGTCCAGAACACTCTACCTTGTCCACGTTCCCAAACTTCAGCAGTAGAAGCAGCCGGAGAATCAGTAAACGCTGTAGGATCTTGTGTATTCTCAGGATCACCAAGAATATCGTTTGGATAGTTAGTTTCGTTAAACGAACCTGCGCCCACGCTCTTGAACACTGTATTCGTAGAACGGATGATCGCAGTATTTTCAACTACGCTTGCGTCTTCGCCAGTTGTAACACCTGCGAATAGTTTTCTTGTAGTTGTAATCGCAGTGTTTAAACCAGCAGCCTGCGGTGATGGGTTAATGTTAGATCCACTTACACTTGCGTCGCTTATGTTGAATTCAACATAAGCAAAGTTGTTTACACTAACTGTAGTCGGAACAACACTGGAAATAGTGTTAGTCGTGTTAAACGTGCCAGTCACGTCATAGACGTGTACAGTTGTACCGCTTGATACAGTCTTTAGTGCTGTACCAGTAGCACCCGTAACATCTTGTGTTACAGTATCACCAGCAGTAAACGAAACAGCACTTGCCATTTCTAGCGTAGTTACATTCTTGTAAGTTGTGATGTAATGACTCTTACCTGCGTGCGCAAATACCTTGCCAACGATTCTTGTGCTGTCTAAGAACGGAGCAGCGCCGCCGGTTAGTACTTCGATTGCTAGTTTTGTATCATTAGCAGTGCTACCGAATCCGCCACCGTTATGCGTAGTGTTAGGAGTAAGTTCGATGTACTTGTAGTCAGTATCAAACGTTGCTCGTACACGGTTAGCAGCTAGAGCGCTTCCGTAGTTGTCAGTAGTAGCAAATGCAGTTGCTTTATAACCAACGTCTGCGGACTCGTCGTAAGTTACAGTTGTGTTTGGTCTTGGGTTAAGTGAGCCTGCTGCTGCTACGTTGTCGTAAAGGAATTGCTTGCCGCTTCTAATTTCAACAATAGTATCATCAGTAACAGCTTCTTGTAGTGTACTATAGAAGTCAGTGGTGGATGAATTCTCAGCAACAAACTGTAGTTGGTAAACATTAGCGTTTAGTACAGTTGGCGACGGCGCTGGCGTAGGACTTGCCGCAGTAATATCAGTTACACTTGTAACACGATAGTTAAGTGTACCTGCTGTACCGTGATCAATAGTTATAATACTATCCTTCATTGGTGCTACAGCACAGTCATATACAGCAATAGCGCCATCGTTTAAGTTACCAGTGTAGCTACCATCAACGTAAGCCTTGGCAGCTTGTGTAGAGTTACCAATTAGATCTACATCATCTGGAATTTCGTTTGGATCAGTGCCGTCTGCTACAAGACCAAACTTACCAAAGTTTACTGTAGAGTTAGAAACTTTAATGTCAGTACCGTCGGCAGCATAAAACGCTGCTTGTGTATAAGTACTTTCGATGCCAGTAGCAGTAATTTGTGCGCCGTTAGTGCCGGCAATCCCGTATGCTAGATCGTTGCTTTGAGCAAAGTTACTGATTTCAACACTGCGACTACCACCACTTTGAATGTAAGTGTCAACGTCAACAGAGCCTGTGTATCCTGTACCACCGTTGGCACCAGCATCTAAATAAACAATACAGCGACCAAGGTCTTGATCGTAATTACTAATAGCGTTAACTTGATAACGTACACCGCCTGTGTAAAACACCGCAGGAACTTGTGGCTCTTTTAGCTTTAAACCTTGCGTGCTTAGGCCTGTGCTATCGCCGATAACATCCACGTCTTCGCTTTCAACCCAAAGAGTAAATGCGTTAAGACTAACAGTGCCACGTGCTCCGTCGTCAAATGTACCTGAGTTGCCTCTGATCTTAACTGGAATGTTGCCTGTGTAAGCATCAGCAAATACGCCGCCTGCAAATAGTTTAGTGTTTGTACTTTGCGTTAAGCTAGAGCTGTTAGCAATGTATGGTGCTTTGGTTAGTACTTGTCCGTTTGGATCAAGAACCATAGCAAACGACTTGTGCCCTTGTACTGTGATGTTTTCTACCGTTGAAGCATCGTTCATTAAGAACGCATCAATATCACAGTTGCGTAGTGGTGGGTTGTAATCAATGCTGAATACAAAGTTAATCTTGTCAGTTAATGCTGTTACAATAGCAGCAGTACCACTTTCTCCACTGCCTAAGCTTAGGTTTGGTGATACAATGTTTGTTACTGCGCTGTTGCCTGCTGTGTAGCTGCTGTCTGTGTAAACAGGAGCAGTAGCACTTAGTAAGTTGTTGGCTAATACAGCCACGTTATCAATAGCAGCTTCGACTGCTACTTCAGTAGAACTATCACCAAAGCGACTTAGGTAATCAGTGTTACCTACTTCGTGGTAAGAACCTTGGACTACAAGACTGTTCGCATCGCCGCCGTCACGTAAATCATCAGCAAGAGCATCAATAAGTGCTCTAAAGTCTGTTCTGTAAGATTCAGCATCATATGTAACGCTGCTGTAGTTTGTGTCTAAGAAGCGTAGTGATTCTTCAACAATGTATTCTTTGTTTTCTAGTAGAATGTTTGCTGCTGTTGTGTAGCTACCTGTGTTAGCAATTACAGAGCCAACGTTCTTTGCTCTATCAGCACGATATAAGTAGTGACGTCCTACTTTACCTTTTTCGTTACCTTGCTGATCGTTAACTGCGACACCTTCTGTAGCAACAGTAAGCCCGTCGAACTCATTATCTCTGTAGAAGTATGTGCCAGCGTACGAGCTTTGAGAAACACCGTTATGTGGCTTGATCACAGTTCTACGGAACTCGCTACCGATTACACTGGTGTTTGCTGGAATCTTAATTGGGAAGTCTTCTTCAAATACTCCGCCTTCGACTTGTATGGTTACCTGCTTAGTAACAGTCTTGTAACCGTATTCAACTTCCTCGCCTACAATGAAGTCTAGCGGAGATAGCATATTAACGAAGAAGTCAGTAAAGCCCGGTGTTGCGTCGTTTTCAAAGCTTGTAATTTGTCCAATAGCGCCGCTTGTCTTACCACGTAATAGTTTACTTGGCAAAGCGTCAACATTATCGGAATCAGTTTGGTCAAGTTGTCCACCGCTGTTTACAAGTACAATCTTGTA